>Ga0075118_10001050_pt1 | contig 21231 bp, 12 predicted proteins | sample AntAceMetag02UKE_FD_69794 | JGI IMG/M metagenome (GOLD analysis project Ga0075118, IMG submission 69794) | Saline lake microbial communities from Ace Lake, Antarctica - Antarctic Ace Lake Metagenome 02UKE | ecosystem: Environmental > Aquatic > Non-marine Saline and Alkaline > Saline | place...
TATGCTGAAAAAATACTTACTGAAAATTGGAAATTATGAAAACTAATAAGCTCAAAGACATATTTCAGTCGGATTTTTTAGTTAACGAATCGGTTAGCGATAACTGGCATACATTAGAATCGGATGCTCTAGAACTTGGATTCTTGGATAATGCACTCGATTTAGTTTCGGATAAAGATGTTGCTAGATTAGAAGAACGTATTAATAGTAAGATAGCGTTAAAATCAGATCTTTTTTTAAATTATTATCTATCAATTATGCTATTAATAGTATTGGGGCTCTTGAGCTACCTAGTCTTTTCTTTTCAAGATAGAAAGCTGGTTGAGCATAAGCAAGTATCCCTAGCTTCAAATGCTATTTATTCACATCAAATTATTTCAAAGGAGTCCAGTTATTCAAACTCTGTAAAGAGCAGTGAAATGAGTGGAGTAGTTAATGTGAGTAAAGGGTTCATGGATATCAATGCCAAGAGTTACCCCGAAATGTCTTTGTGCGTGCTGTCTGAGATTCCTTTAATTGAAAAATCTACTCAGATAACTAAGCTTAAACGTCATTTTGACTATCGTTATTTGAGAAATTTCAAGGTGTTGAACTTTCAAGCTAAAAAGATCAAGGACGAATTTCGGTTTTTAAGCGGGACGCCAGCATATACTGGAACTGTAGAGCTAGATCGAGATCAAGAACAAAAGATTGAGTTGCATTACTATCGGAAATTGGATCGGGCTTTATATCTTATGTCGAAAGGTAAATATGAAAGAAGTTTAACGCTATTCGCTGCACTTAAATACTTGTTCCCAAAAGATCAAAACATATTGTTTTACAGTGGATTAGTGCATTTTAAAAACGAAGATTACGGATATGCAATGCATCGTTGGGAGAGGCTACTTGATATTGATAGTGGCTTTTTCCAAGAGGAAGCTAGCTGGTACCAAGCTCTTGCTTTGTGCAACTTAAATCAGTTTGATAAAGCTAAAAGTGTACTGGCAAATGTTGTTGAAGAGGATGGTTTCTATAAAAAACAAGCAACTTTAAAACTATCAGAAATTGAGTAGAATAAACCTGTATATGGCGATTGGCATAGTGCTTATAAGTGTTCAGTTAAGAGCGCAAATTAGTATCAGGGTGATTGATCAAACTTCTGTAAGCCCGATTCAAGGTGTTCACATATTGGTCGAAAATAGTAATATTAGCTTTGTTTCTGATGCTCAAGGAATGGTCAGCCTTTCTTCATGGTCCTTAAGGCAAAGCCTGATATTTACTCATGTAAGTTACGATACGCTGCGTATTTCCGGAAAGAGTTTACTTTCAAAATATAGCATCGCCTTAAAGCCACGATCATATGAACTAAATACATTTAGCCTAAATTCTGAAAATGTAGAAACCGTTTTCCATTCTAACTATCATTACGTTCATGATTATGAAATAATTGAAAATAAATTAGTTTTGATAACCTTCAATCGAAGTTTGAAAAAGGATGCTGCAATTACCTTTTGTACATTGGATCAAGAGATCTTATTTGAATTTGAAATAGGGGAGGAGCCTATTGAATTGATTAAGGATTATAAGGATGAATTATTCTTAAAAACCAAGCTTTCCTTAATTCGGCTTCCGATTTTGGGCGATTCTATCGGTTTTGAAAAAGTAAACGCAAAAGATTACCAATTCAGAATTAATAATTGTGTTGACTCGGTAAGTAATCATGTGGTTTTTAATGATTATCTAGCGTATTTACCTCGTATGAATTACTATGCTTTTGATACTCGAGATTCCGGATTTTTTAAGTTTAAATATATTGAAAATGATGTGGTTAATAAAATGCACCGCTGGGAATATTACGAGCTCCCTCTAGAGGAAAAAAGGAGAGCGCGAGAGTTGTCTGAACTCATTCCGAATATGGATAAAAAGGATGTTGCTGCGATGTTTACTGGATTTCATAAAACTATGTATTACGAACCAGTAAGCGCCCCTTTGTTTGTTTTGAGCGATTCACTTTTCATTTTTGATCACTCTAATTCAATGCTTTATAAGTTGAAAAATTTTCAAATCGTAGATAGCGTTCAGATTACTTACCATAAAAGTGAGCGATTTTTTAGATGGAAAGATGAAGTACTATTCGATGAGGCTTCCCTCGATTTTTATGGTGTTTTCCTTAAAAACGGATATTACTATCTGAAGGGGATATGCACTAAAATGGGAGGGGTTTTAAGTGATTTTAAAGTTGAAAAGCAATTCGTTGAAAACCTAAAAGTGCAAAATGGATACGCTTATTATTTGTACAAAAAACCATCAAGTCCAGAAAAGCCTTTTTTGTACCGTGAATTACTTTCTCAAAGCCAATAACAATCTAGTTTTGCTCAATGAAAAAACAAGAACGTGTAGTAGTAATTGGTGCTTCAATAAATCCAGATAGGTATTCATATAGAGCTACAATTGCTTTGAAAAACGCGGGACATATTCCAATTCCAGTTGGTTTGCGTGCTGGGGAAATTAGTGGGGTAGAAATACTGACAGGAACTCCAAGTATTCCTGCTGTGGATTCTGTTACATTATATCTTGGGGAAGCCAGGCAGCCAGTTATGTATGATTACATTTTAAGCTTAATGCCTAAAAGGATAATATTTAATCCAGGTACTGAGAATGAGGAGCTTAAGGATTTGGCTGCTGCGAAAGGGATAGCCTCTATTGAGGCTTGCACATTAGTTATGTTGTCGGTTGGAAATTTCTAATTTCAATTCTTAAATTGATGCTATAAATGTTCAAGGAGAATTGCAGTAATAATTAGGGTTTCATTTTGGCCAAATAATTACTTTAGTCAGCCACAATAAGCAGCAATGGCAAAAAAAGGTAAACAGCAACTGTCTGAACAGAAAAAAGGCGGTGAATGGAAAGTTGATAAACGTTCAAAAATCAACGTAATTGTACTGAATACCAGCCAAGAGCAAACTCAAAATTTACTCGATAGCTACTCCAAAATTGGAAATGGAGATCAAGAGCGCGTTTCTTTATCATTTTTTTGTGCTGAGATGGGGCTTGATGCACCTGCCAATGTCAAAAAACACGATCTAGCATCTTTTTCTGATGCCATTAAAATTAGTAAATCGGAAAACGACGCTAAATTTATAATGGTTTTGGACGGTAATAAGCTTTCAAAAAAGTTTGAACTTCAAGACTTAGTGAAGTTGAATGTTGAGAATGCTTCGCTTTATCAAGTCCGTTATGTGGGACAAGAAGGTCTGGATACTAAAAATAATATAGGATTTGAGGTAGTTAATGCGGAAGTATTGAGCTATGCTGTTGAAATATTACCTGACAACACAGAATTAGATGGTTTATTGGCCTTTGTTGTGAAAAAGCTATCACTTAAAGCTGAGCTTATAGAACTGCGAAAAAACAGCCCTTTTGCTGCTCGAGTTGCAATTGGTCTTCTTCAAAAAGTAAAACGCTGGTTATGGTGGTATCTAGTTTTGCCGCTTAAGGAGTTTAAAAGCAGTCCAATTGATAGGTATTCGTTTTTGGTAGAAGAGTCTTTTTACCGAATGAAATTTATGATTTTTGCGTTAATACTGCTAATTGGAATGCCTATAGCAGCCTATAATTCAGGTATATCTGGTGATGAGTTTGTTCAATACAAACAGGGAAAAGCCGTGCTAGATTGGTTCCTGAATTTTGGTGAGGTGACAGATCAAAATAGGACTGCAATCGAAGACCCTAAGACATTATTGCACTTATATGGGAGTTCATTTGATGTTGTCACTGCCGCGTTTAATCGGATTTTTAATATTGAAAACGAATACGAATGGCGGCATGTTTTAAATTCCTTGACGGGTTGGTTGTTGATTGTTTTTTGTGGTTTACTTGCGGTAAAAATTAAGGGGTGGAGAGCAGGTTTGTTGGCTATGTTTTTAGTCTTTGTTTCTCCTCGAATTTTAGGTCACTCTTGGAATAATCCGAAGGATATTCCATTTGCTATGAGTTATATAATTGGCCTCTACTATATTCTTAATTATTTACGAAACCTGCATCAAATCAAATTCAAGCATGTTTTGCTAGTGGCTATGGCAATCGGTGTTTCTATTGGTATTCGAATTGGCGGACTATTGTTGTTTGCTTATCTGTTTCTATTTACCGGACTTTATTATCTCATTCTTAGTCGCGGAATTTTAAAAGCCTTCGCCAGTGAAAATCTGAAGTATTTAAAGCCAATTTTTATATCGTTGGGTGGAATAGTTGTACTTGGATATATTGCTGGAATTGTGCTTTGGCCTTATGCGTTAATCGACCCATTAGCCAATCCAAAAGAGTCACTAGAAGTAATGACAAGTTATGGGACTTCTATTCGACAACTATTTGAAGGTCATATAGTTTGGAGTGATTACTTACCGTGGTACTATATATCGAAATATATATTGATAACTACTCCTATTGTAGTTTGGCTTGGTGTAATACTGTTCTTTGTATTTTACTTTAAGTATCGAGATCGATTGGAACTTTTTTGGAAGTTTACAGTGTTCTTTGCCTTCGCTTTTCCAATTGCATATATCATTTACAAAAGCAGTAATGTTTATGGGGGCTGGAGACATGCTTTATTTGTTTATCCGCCTGTCGCCGTTTGTGCAGCAATTGGATACGATCAGTTAGTTTCGATATTTAAAAATAAATGGATTCAGCGAATTGCGGTCATTGGTGTTGTAGTAATTGCATTTCACCCATTAAAGCACACCTTCTCAAATCATCCTTTCCAATATCAATACTTTAACGAAGTTGTGGGTGGTATTGATGCTGCTGCATCGAAATACGAAACCGATTATTACTATCACAGTACAAGAGAAGCATATTTGTGGTTAACCGATAATGTAGATTGGTCAAAGTATTCTAAAGAAAATAAACTTAAAGTTGCTACAAATGGGTTGTTCTCTGTTCGATATTTTGCTAGACACGATCTTAAAGAAAAAGTTCAACTCAGCTATTCCCGATATTACGTAAGAGGAACGAGTGATTGGGATTATTATATCTGCGTAAATAGCTATATAAATCCTGGTCAGTTAAAAAGAGGTCTTTGGCCTCCGAAGAATACGGCTTATTCGGTGAAAGTTGATAATACTCCTCTTTGCGCAGTCATCGAAAGAAAGACAAGAAAGGATTTATTAGGCAGCAAAGCACTAGAAGTGGGAGACAATTTTAAGGCTATAGAGTTATTGACTGAGGCTATTGAAGAAAATCCCATGTCTGAGATTGCGTACTTAAATTTAGCTCAGGCGTATTTGAATATTGAGCAATACGACAAAGGTTTGAAGGTAACTCAAGATATAATGAAGGTTTATCCAAATTACGACAAAGCTTTATACACTAGATCAGTAATTTACCTGAATAGCGGAAAGCTAAAAGAGGCGATAGAAACGTCGAAAGAAGTGCTTAAAGAGAACCCTAAATACGATAATTCATATTACATAATGGCATTGGCATATCTTACTGCCGGAGATGTAAATTCTGCAAAAACTAATCTAAACAAATGTATTGATGGAATGCCAAACTTTAAGCCTGCTTACGAGTTGATGGTTCAGATCTATCAGCGAGAAGGTAATCAAGAAATGGCTCAGCGGTTTCAAGGATATGTTAATCAACTCTAGCTATAATATTTCAGAAAGATCGAATCCTTTGTCGAATCTTGGACCTCTTTCTGTCTGAATAAGTTTTCCACATTCGTGAACAGCATCATGCTCAAACATTAATGTGTAATCGTTGGTTATTGCCTGTTTAAAAAAGTGTTCTTTTTCGCTTAACGTTAATAGCGGTCTTGTATCATAGCCCATTACCCAAGGCAAAGGCACGTGAGCATGAGAGGGCAGTAGATCTGCCATAAAGACTATCGTTTGATCTTTGTAGGTAATATGTGGAATCATTTGTGATTCAGTATGACCGTTCACCAAAAGAGCTTTAAATCCTGGGAAGATCTCTTCTGTGAAATCACCATTACTGGATATCAATTTCAACTGACCGCTTTCTTCAATTGGCAGTATATTCTCTTTTAAAAACGAAGCTTTTTCTCTTGCATTAGGTTCATTAGCCCATTTCCAGTGGTCTTGGTGACTCCAATAAGTAGCGTTATTGAAAGCAGGTCGATAACCATTCTTGCTAGTGTTCCATTCAATTGCACCGCCACAATGATCAAAGTGAAGGTGGGTCAGAAAAACATCTGTAATATCATTGCGATGAAAGCCGTGTTTCGCCAAACTATTATCCAAAGTGCTATCTCCATGCAGGAAGTAATGACCAAAAAACTTTTCAGATTGTTTGTTTCCAATACCAGTATCCACCAATACCAATTTGCCGCTGTATTCTACTAATAAACAGCGCATTGCCCATGTGCACAAGTTGTTGCTGTCAGGTTCGTAACGTTTGCTCCATAATGATTTAGGAACTACGCCGAACATTGCTCCTCCGTCTAGTTTAAAAAGTCCGGTTTCAATAGAGTATAAATTCATAATTATTTCTTTTTTGACTGCATACGATCTTTAAGATACTTGGAAGTATAAGACTTTTTGTTCTTGGTTAAATCTTCAGGAGTTCCTTCGAAAATAACATATCCACCGGCGTTACCTCCTTCTGGACCAAGATCGATAATCCAATCGGCACATTTTATAACATCGATATTGTGCTCAACTACTATTATCGAATGTCCAAGTTCTACTAATGCATTCAGAGCCTTTAAGAGCTTTTTGATATCGTGAAAATGCAGTCCGGTTGTAGGCTCATCAAAAATGAATAAGGTTCTGTCGTTACTGGATTTCGCTTGACCTTTCAAAAGAAATGTAGCTAGTTTAATTCTCTGTGCTTCGCCGCCACTTAAAGTATTTGATGCTTGTCCCAGCTGAACATAACCCAATCCTACTTCATGCAAAGGAGCGAGCTTATCTGCAATTTTCTGAGAAACACGTTCTTCACCTTCAGCGAAAAAGGTGATTGCATCATCAATGGTTAAAGACAGCACATCAGATACGTTTTTGCTTCTGTACTTTACTTCAAGAATATCTTCTGTAAATCGCTTTCCATTGCATACGTCGCATTTCAACTGAATGTCTGGCATAAACTGCATCTCAACTGTGATAGAGCCATCGCCTTTACATTTTTCACACCTACCGCCTTCAACATTAAACGAAAATGAAGCGGGTTTGTAGCCACGCATTTTCGCTAGTCCTTGATTTGAAAATAACGTTCGAATATCATCAAAAGCCTTGATGTAAGTGACAGGATTTGATCTGGAGGATTTTCCAATAGGGTTCTGGTCAACGTACTCGACGTTTCCAATGGATTTGATATCTCCTTCAATTGATGCGTGTTTGCCACTGGCTTGCGCGATTCCACCGTGAATCTTTTTAAGAACAGGGTAAAGTATCTTATTCATTAAAGTACTTTTCCCCGAACCACTGACTCCTGTGATCACGGTCAAGGTATTTAATGGAAAGTCGACATCAATCGATTTAAGGTTGTTTTCGGCTGCTCCTGTGAGTCTGATAGACTTTTTCCAACTTCGACGCATTTCAGGTGTTGAAATTTCCTCTTTTCCTGTTAGATAGCGCGCGGTGAGACTTTCAGTTTCATTGATCAAATCTTTTTGAGAACCTTGAAACATAAGTTTTCCGCCTTCGGTTCCTGCTAGGGGCCCCAAATCGATAATCATATCTGCTTCTCGAATTACTTCTTCTTCATGTTCAACAACAATTACTGTATTCCCTAATTCCTGGAGAGATCTAAGGACAGAAACCAATTGCTCTGTATCTCTAGGGTGTAATCCAATGCTTGGCTCGTCTAATATGTACATGCTACCAACTAAACTGCTACCCAAAGAAGTAGCTAGGTTTATACGCTGTGTTTCACCCCCTGAAAGAGTAGAGGCTAAACGGTTTAATTGAAGATAGCCCAATCCAACTCGGTTTAGAAATCCAATTCGTGTTTTAATTTCAGTAAGAATTCGTTTTGAGATTTCTACGTCAATACGAGATAATTTTACGTTTTCGAAGAATTCTGGTAAATCTTTAATCTCTGTAAGAATAATGTCTGTAATAGATTTCCCTCCGATTTTAACATAATTGGCGTCTTTTCGTAATCGAGTTCCTTTGCATTCTGGGCAAGCGGTTTTACCTCTGTATCTCGAAAGCATTACACGATATTGAATTTTATAAGAGTTTTCTTCCAGCATTCTAAAGAAGTCATTTATTCCTGAAAAATGCTCGTTTCCAGTCCATAACACTTCAACTTGCTCTTTAGTTAGTTCTGATATTGATTTGTAAATCGGGAAATCGAACTTGTGAGATACTTCTATAAGCTCATCTTTCCAACGACTCATTTTTTCACCTTTCCAACAAACGATCCCTCCATCAAAAACAGAACGGGATTTATCTGGAATTACTAAATCAGGATCAATGCCAATGGTACTGCCAAGTCCTTCGCACTTTTTGCAAGCTCCCACGGGGTTGTTAAAGCTAAAAAAGTAATCTGAGGGGACTTCAAATTGAATTCCATCTAATTCAAATCGATTAGAAAAAGTTTTTATTTCTGTTTTGTCTTTTCCTACAATATGCAAATGGCACTCGTTATTCCCTTCGAAATAGGCAAGTTCGATAGAATCGGCAATTCTACTCTGGTTGTTGTCGTCTTCTTTTTTGACTGCGAATCGGTCAATTAGAATCTTAATGTCTTTATTTTTTGTTGGTTTTTTTGTTATCAGGTCCTCAATTTTAACGGGTTCGTTTTTAAATAAAACCCTTGAAAATCCTTGTTGCTGCAATATTTGTAGCCGAACTACAACGGTTTCTTTTTCGCGCAGAACCAATTGCGAAGACAGCATTATTTTGGCACCTTCTTCTAAATCATGAATGAAATTGAAAACGTCTTTTGGCGAATTACGTTTTACTTCTTTACCAGAAATAGGAGATATGGTCTTTCCAATTCTTGCAAAAAGAAGTTTTAAGTAGTCGTAGATTTCTGTCGAAGTGCCAACAGTAGATCTAGATGAGTTAGATCCAGTTTTCTGCTCAATAGCAACTGCAGGGGAAATACCTTTAATGTAATCAACTGCTGGTTTATCAATTTTACCCAGAAATTGACGAGCATAGGAAGAAAGACTTTCAACATATCTTCTTTGTCCTTCAGCATATAAAGTGTCAAAGGCCAATGAAGATTTTCCACTACCCGACAAGCCTGTGATAACCACAAACTTATCACGAGGAATAGCGACATCAATATTCCGTAAATTGTGTTCTTTCGCTCCTTTAACAAGGATATAGTCCTGTGGACTTAGCTTGTCAATATTAATTTCTTTTTTAGCCATAATTTAGAAGTACAAAAGTATTCGGCAGCAATAAAATTTTGGGGTTTGTGGAAATTTTAATCATATTTGCCAAACTAACGCACAATTAATGCGTTAACACGGTATAACAAAAAATAAAAACGCCTATAGGATACACTTTACTCTTAACAATTAAAACCGCCTTTCCGCACAACCAAAGATTAATTAATTGTTGAATTCGCTCGCGAGAGCAAAACAGAGTAAGTGTATGAAAATCACAAAAATTAATGATAGTGTCCTCATCAGGAGCTATTTAGAAGGAGACGAGAAGTCGTTAGAAAAACTAATATTAAAGCATAAAGACCGTGTTTTTGGCTATGTGTATCTCATTGTAAAAGATCGTGATATCGCCAATGATATTTTTCAGGATACCTTTATGAAGGTTGTAAATACCATGAAAAAAGGTAAGTACAACGAAGAGGGTAAATTCATTCAATGGGTGTTAAGAATAGCTCATAACCTTGCTATCGACCATTTTAGGTTTAAGAAAAGAATGCCTACAACTTCAGGTGGAGATGATTACGATATCTTCGATTTAATAGGTCTGGAAGACGATAACATGGAAGAAAAGTTGATTTCCGATCAAATCAAATCAGATGTTGTCAAATTGATGGAGCATTTACCAAAAGATCAGCTGGAAGTATTGAAAATGCGTTTGTTTTTCGAAATGTCTTTTAAGGAAATTGCTGAAGAAACAAATGTTAGCATCAACACTGCTTTAGGGAGAATGCGTTATGCTTTAATGAACTTAAGAAAGCTAGTTAAAGAAAGAAACATTGAATTAAGTTGCTAAAAAATAAATTCAGGATACAATAAATAGATTTGAGGGCGTTAGTTTCAAAATTAAATGCCTATGCAACATATTTATTCTCCTGAAGAATATCTAAAATTTGAAGAAATACAAGAAGAACTGAAAGAGTTGGAATTAACTCAAACTTTAGATAATACACTAAGACCTAATGTTCATTCAATAAATATAATATTGAATTATTCAAAGTCACTTGAGATACGAAAATCGAAGTGGTTAGGTCAAATTGAAAACATCAACAATTAATTAATAAATCCCGTTCTGAAAGAGCGGGATTTTTTTATGAACAACTTTCCAAATCTGCTATTCTAAAAAGCTAAATTCTTTAGTTTTAACCCAGCCCTTTTTTTATTGCATTTTATTTGCATTACATTGAAAATAAGTCGAATAGCTCATTATGTATTTAATATTTGATACTGAAACTACTGGTTTACCCAAGAATTATAATGCTCCAGTTTCCGATTCTGATAATTGGCCAAGAATGGTTCAGTTGGCATGGCAAATCCATGATAAGGAAGGTCAGCTAGTAGAAGTTCAGAACTTCATAGTTAAACCCATTGGTTATACCATTCCATTTAACGCCTCTCAAATTCATGGAATCTCTACAAAAAGAGCACAAAACCAGGGTGTTGATTTGGAATATGTTCTTGAAGAATTTAATAAAGCCCTAGCTAAAGTAGAATACGTTGTTGGTCATAACATTGAATTTGATGTTAACATAGCAGGGGCTGAGTTCTTCCGAAAGGAAGTTGAAACTAACCTTTCCACAATCAAACCATTTGATACTAAGTCCGAAGCAACTGCAACTTTTGTCGGGATTGCAGGAGGGAGAGGTGGAAAATTCAAATGGCCGACACTAACGGAACTGCACGAAAAACTGTTTCACGAAAAATTTGGAGAAGCACACAATGCTTCTGCTGATGTTGAGGCAACAGCAAGATGTTTTTTAGAGATTGTACGTCAGGGAATTGTGGAACCTGAATCTGTTTCATTGGCAGATGATGAGTATGCAGCATTCTTGCTCTCAAATCCAGATGCTATTGCTTTAATAGGATTAAACATCGAACCATATAACCCTAATGAGCTAAAGGGGCAAGCCAAGGAAGCTGCTAAATCGGAAGTAATTAAGGATGTTGCGGATACGCCTAGTGTTGAAGTTGGTGACTTACAGTTTTGTCATTTGCACAATCATACGCAATACTCTGTACTGCAGGCTACGAGTAATATTTATGCTATGGTCAAAAAGGCTAAAGCTGATGGAATGTCTGCTGTAGCAATAACTGACAGGGGTAATATGTACGGTGCATTCGCATTTACTGAAGCGTGTATAGCCGAGGGCATTAAACCAATTGTAGGTTGTGAAGTTTTTGTTGCTGAAGATTATCAAAGGCATAAGTTTACTAAAGATGATCCCGATCGAAAGTATCCAATGGTGCTTTTGGCGAAAGATATTGAAGCATACCATAACCTTACGAAAATTGTTTCTGAAGGATTTATTAATGGTTTTTATGCTGGTAACCCAAGGGTAAGTCGTGAAGTTATTTCTAAATATAAAGAAGGTTTGATTTGCCTATCAGGCGGCGTTCATAGTGAAGTTTCTGGTACCATATTGAATGTTGGCGAAGAACAAGGAGAAGCCGCAGCTACTTATTGGCACTCAGTTTTTGGTGAGGATTATTACTTAGAATTAGTTAATCACCAATTGGATGAAGAGGTTCATTTAAATCAGGTCTTAATTGATATATCAGAAAAGCATGGAATAAAAACCGTTGCAGCAAATAATACTTTTTACCTTAATCAAGAGGATGCGAATGCGCATGATATTTTGATTTGCGTAAAAGAAGGAGCCCTGCAAAGCACGCCTATTGGAAGAGGTCGAGGCTTTCGGCCTGGTATGAAGAACAAAGAATATTTCTTCAAAACTCAGCAAGAAATGCGTGTAATCTTTAAAGATTATCCGGAAGCACTAGCTAACACCCATCGAATTGCAGAAAGTGTAACTCCATACCAACTTAAAAAAGAGCCTCTATTACCAGAGTTTGCTTTGCCAGAAGGTTTTACTGAGCAGAATGAATTTCTCCGACATATTGCATATGAAGGAGCAAAAGAACGCTACGAAGAAATAACCGATGAAATCAAAGAAAGGCTGGATTATGAGTTGAAGATTATTAAGGAAATGGGCTTTCCCGGTTACTTCCTAATTGTACAAGATTTTACTTCCCAAGCACGTAAAATGGGAGTTTCCGTTGGCCCTGGAAGGGGTTCAGCAGCGGGCTCTGCGATTGCCTATTGTGTTGGGATTACCAATATTGATCCAATTAAATACAAACTACTTTTTGAACGATTCTTGAATCCGGAAAGAGTTTCAATGCCTGATATTGATATTGATTTTGACGACGAAGGTAGAAGCTCAATTATAGACTGGGTAGTGGCTAAATACGGTTACAAACAAGTTGCGCAAATTGTTACCTATGGAACAATGGCAGCTAAATCTGCGTTGCGGGATGTTGGGCGTGTGCTGGATATGCCTTTACCTGAAGTAAATGCAATTTGTAAGGCGTTTCCAGACCATTTAAGTGCATCCTTAAAGAAAGTATTGGCCGATGGTGGAATAGATAAAAAGTTAGAATCTAAATTCAATGGCGAGCAGAAACAGCAAGCTCAAGAGTTTCGAAAGCTTTGGGAAGGTGACGATTTTACCGGTCAATTAATCAAACAAGCTAAAATTTTAGAAGGTTCTATTCGAAATACAGGAACTCATGCATGCGGGGTAATTATCGCACCAGATGATTTGACCAATTACATTCCTGTAAGCACTAGTAAGGATTCTGATTTACTGATAACCCAGTTCGATAATAAGGTTGTTGAAGATGCTGGGTTATTAAAAATGGATTTCTTAGGTCTTAAAACCCTCACCGTTATTAAGCATGCCATTCGATTGGTTAAAGAAAAATATGGAATTGAGATTGATATTGATGAAATTCCACTCGATGATACAACGACTTTTGAACTTTACCAAAGGGGAGAGACTAACGGAACTTTTCAGTTTGAGTCCGGTGGGATGCAAAAACATTTGCGCAAACTAAAACCAACCGACATAGAAGATCTTATTGCGATGAATGCCTTGTATCGTCCTGGTCCAATGCAGTTTATAGATTCCTTTATTGAGCGGAAACACGGTAGGGAAGAAGTAAAGTATCCCCATCCTCTATTACAGGATATACTTAAAGATACTAATGGTATTATGGTATACCAAGAGCAGATTATGCAGACGGCTCAAATCATTGGAGGTTTTTCATTAGGTGGAGCCGATCTTTTGAGGCGAGCCATGGGTAAGAAGAAAATGGACGTTATGCAACAGCAAAAAGCTGTTTTTGCTGAAGGAGCTAAACGTTTACACGATATCGATGAGTCTGTTGCCGTAGAAATTTTCGAGGTAATGGAAAAGTTTGCGGAGTATGGTTTTAACCGTTCTCACTCTGCTGCATATTCATTGATTTCCTACCAGACTGCCTATTTAAAAGCGCATTATCCAGCTGAATTTATGGCAGCTGTTCTTACAAACAGTATGAACGACATAAAGAAGGTCACCTTTTTTATGGATGAGTGTCGCCGAATGGGAATGTCAGTTCTTGGTCCTGATGTCAACGAATCGAAATATCGTTTTGCGGTAAATGATGAAGGCCAAATTCGATTTGGAATGGGGGCTATAAAAGGAGTAGGTGAGAGTGCCGTTGAAGCAATTATTAATGAGAGAGAGAACGGTAATTACACTTCCATTTTTGATTTTACTAAACGGGTAGATCTTCGCGCATGTAATAAAAGAACCTTGGAAAGTATGGCATTAGCGGGTGGGTTTGATTCTTTTAAAGGAACACATCGAGCTCAATACATGCATATTGAAGGTAACTCTACTTTCTTGGAAAAGGCTATTAAGTTTGGCTACTCTCATCAAGAAAGTGAAAATTCTGCTCAAGTTTCCTTATTTGGAGAAGCGAGTGACGTGAGTATTCCTGAACCTCAGCCTCCGGTTTGTGAAGAATGGGGAACCTTAGAGCAATTATCAAAAGAAAGAGATTTAGTTGGTGTCTTTATATCTGGACATCCGCTAGATGATTACAAATTAGAAATAGGGCATTTCTGCACTAAGAATTTTCATATTGGTCTATTTGCTGATAATATGGAGGCTCTGATGGGTAAAGGAGATCTAAAGTTTTCAGGTATTGTTACTGAAGCACTCCATTTGCAAACTAAAAAAGGGAAACCCTGGGGAAAATTTAAGTTAGAAGATTATAAAGGAGATTTTGAATTCGTTCTTTTTGGCGATGATTATTTGAATAATCAGCAGTTCTTAAATCCGAATTATTTTTTGTTTGTTTCAGGAAAAGTAGTGATGAGTCGATATCGAAATGAACCTGAATTTAAGGTCACCAAGATTACCTTATTGAGTGATTTGCGCGAAAAAATTGCCAAAGAGATCAACCTTACAGTTAATCTTGAACAAGTAACCGACAGTTTTATTGAAGAATTGGATACTTTGATTACTGAGAATGAAGGAAACTGTAGAATAGTGATGAAGTTTTTACATAAGGGTGAGCAGCTGCATGCCAATGGCTTACTAAAGGGGAAGAAGGTTTTTATTACTGATCCACTCATTGAAACCTTAGATAAAATGGACATTCAGTACGCCTTAAATTAATTCAAAAAAAAACATTTAAAAAAGTCAATTTGATGCTTGGGAAGATAGTAAGAAATACTACTTTCGCACCGGAGAATTGGCAGAGTGGTCGAATGCACTAGTCTTGAAAACTAGCGTACCGCAAGGTACCGAGAGTTCGAATCTCTCATTCTCCGCCAAAGTTTTCTTAACACAGCTAAAAGCCCTTGATTATAAGGGCTTTGCTGTTTCTGGTAGTTGAGCTTTCTCTACAGATACCCAACAATTGTAGGTTTCACTCAAAATGTGCTGCTGTTAGTTTTAGTTTTTGGAGGTTAGTTAAGGGGGCCAAACGTCAATGAACTCAATGAAATATTGGAGTTGAAGACGTTTAAGAATCATACCCGATTTGTGTCGTACCTGCACCTAATCGATTTATTTAAACATGTGAAACAATATCTAATATGAAAATCATAACAATAATAATATGTCTATTAGGTGCTATCCTTTTGCAAGGACAGGACTATTATAAAGCAGCTTTTAATCATTCTGGTGATTCATTAAAATTAAGGCTAAATCAAATAATTAAAAACCACACTGAATTTCCCTATACCTCCTCTTCAACTGATGTGTGGGATATTCTAAAGGAGACCGATAGGGATGGAAATGACTCTAATAATGTTATCCTTATTTATTCAGGAAGAAGCATAAATGCAGCTCAGGAATACAATAGTGCTAAAGGCTGGTCTAGAGAGCATGTATGGGCTAAATCAAGGGGTGATTTTGGAACAGATAAAGGAGCAGGTACAGATGTGCATCATTTACGACCTTGCGATGTCAGCGTAAATTCAACAAGAAACAATAGAAATTTTGATGATTGTGTTAGCTGTAAAGAAGTAATAGATGGTGGTTTTAATACAGGGTCTAATACGGATAGAAACCTTTGGACATTTGAACCGCCTGATGAGGTTAAAGGCGATGTAGCTAGAATGATATTTTATATGGTTATTCGCTATGAGGGAGAAGGTATGGAGCCTGATTTGGAACTTACGGAAATACTACTCGATAATACGGATAAAAGGCCTATTCAGGGGGTTAAATCAACGCTATTAAAATGGAACAGAAATGATACCGTTAGTGATTGGGAAAGAAACCGCAATGAGATTATCTACAGGGACTATCAAAAGAATCGCAATCCATTTATTGATCACCCCGAACTCGCTGAATATCTATGGGGTGGTAGTATTGGAAAATGGAAAGCACCGTTGATTATTTCTTCAGTTGTTGAATTAAAAAACCAGCCCATTTCAGTTTACCCTAACCCTGCTGGTGGTAAGCTCACTATTGATGCTAAAAACTTTGAGGGTGTTGAGGTTTATGAGACTTCAGGACGCTTAATTATTAAGTCAGCATTAAAGACGATTGACCTTGAAGAGCAGTCAAAAGGACTTTACCTTCTGAAAATAAAAGCTAATGGATCAATCCAAGAGTTTAAGGTTTTTAAAAAGTGAGTATAACGCTCAATGAGCGTTTCTCATCAAGGTCATCAGAATTGATATTATCCAAGTATGACAGTAGTATTATTCCACAGTAAAAACCTTTTCGGTGCTTCCAAAATCATACAAATAAATTAATAATGAATTGGGTTTAAATGTGCTTTCAATACTCATTAATATTAAACATTTTGATGAAGGTTTTAGCTGCGGTGTATTCGTTTACACCTAGCTTAGAAAAAGAATAATTGTTGGTACAGTTTTCACTGAAAGAAGCTTGTGAGTCAATATTTGTCCAATTAGTAGTTGCTCCCAAATTGGAATCTAACAATCTTAACATTTAATTATTATAGATTGTACAAAGGAGGTTTTTTTTAAAATAGGTTTGCATTGTAAAAAATCAAATCTAACAATCAAATCTAACAATTAAATCAAAAAATCAAATAATCAAATTAAATGAAATATATTTTCTCTTCCTTTTGCCTCCTTTTGTCTAGCGCTTTTTTAATGGGGCAAGCAGCTACTTCCATTACTTTACTCGGAACAGGCTCACAACTGAGCGTAACTAAAAACGTAGGAACTATTGTTGATTCAAATATCTCGATAACAGCAAACGGAACAATCGATGGTTTCAAAGTTCAAATAACTCAGTCAAACACTTCGGGTGATGTTTTAGCCGCACCAACTTCTTTACCAACTGGTATTTCAGCAAGCTTTAATAGTACGATTGGTGTTTTGACATTCACTGGAAGCACTTCAGCTCCAAAGTGGGATACAATTTTGAGGGGAGTGACGTTTAAGGCAAGTAATGCGGCTTGTTATCCTACTTTGCGTGAAATTACTTTTGTAGCTGGTAAGGTCTTATACAATCCTCTAACTGAGCACTTCTATGAAACCATTTCAAGTCGTGGCAATTGGCCAACGGCAAAATCAAATGCAGCACTGCGCTCATACTATGGGAAAGTGGGTTATCTGGCAACGATGCAAAGTGCAGCAGAAAATAATTTTATATGGAAGATTATGAAAGCGGCTGCTTGGATGGGGGCATCTGATGATTTCGCTCAAATTAATGCTGCCGTAGGTTCAACTAAATATGCAAACCAGAATGCATCAGAAAAGAAGTGGACTTGGGTTACAGGTCCTGAAGCGGGTACTCAATTCTCAAACCATCGAACAAAAATATCTGGTCAGTATTCGAATTGGGCTGGTGGAGAACCAAATAATTCTGGCAACAACGAGCATGCAGGTCAATTCTATTCCAGTAATGGGGGGCAATGGAATGATTTAAATAATAATAGTACCCTGAGTAATTACCTTGTAGAGTATGGCGGAATGCCAAATGACAAAACAACTAATACCCCAATAAGCTCCAGATCTGTAGCTGTTTCCGGTTCTTCAAGTGGTATCGTTGGAGGTGGTGGTGTCAACGTTTGTGCATCCTCAAATTCTACAACTTTAACCATCACTGGATTAACAGGCACAGTTGTTAGGTGGGAGTACTCTTATGATAATTTTTTTACTGCAGGTGTCACAATCTCAAATACAACTGTAACTTACACCGCAACTAACATAACACAAACAACATACTATAGAGCAGTAGTAAATGCTACTGCTCCAAATACATGTAACGGATTAGCAACATCAAGTGCTGCTATTACGGTTAACCCAACACTTCCAGGAAATATAACGGCCTTAAACTCTTCTATATGTACTGGAGGTCAGGCTGAGCTTGTTCTTTCTGGTTATCAAGGGAGTATAGTAAAATGGCAGACATCAACAAACAATACTACATGGACTGATATAACAAATACCAGCAATACTCTAAAACGAACAGTAACTACTGCAGGTACAGTTTACTTTAGAGCAGTTGTGCAAACAACAGGTTGTGGGGCAGCTCAAAACTCAAACTCAAAATCAATAACAGTGATTTCAGGCACGCCACCTACTGGAGGATCTTTGAATAGTCTTTTACTTTGCAGTCCAGCAACTCCGAGCGGAACCCTTACTCTGACAGGTTACACTGGTACTATTCAAAAATGGCAAAAATCAATTAACCAAGGAGTGGTGTGGACAGACATTACCAATACAACAGCAACATATAGTTTAACTAACATTACTTCTGAAGTTCAATATCGTGTTGTTTTAGTAAATGGTTCATGTGGTTTAGCATACAGTTCTGTTGGAAAAGCTAGCTTAAGTTCAGGCTTAACTGCTCTTATTCTCTCAAAAACTAATGTGACCTGCAATGGCTTGGGCAATGGAACTATAGTTGGATCGGTTACAGGTGGTATAAGTCCATATAGTTATTCTTGGAGTAACTCTTCTACCAACGATACTATAACGGGTCTTTCACCTGTAAAATTTACAGTAACCGTAACTGATAATAATACTTGTACCTCGACGATTGCCGACTCAATTGTTGAGCCAGAGCTTTCTACTTCTAGCGTTAGTGATACTGCATGTAATAGCTATACTTGGGTGCAAAGCACTAGAACTTATACCTCTAGTGGAGCTTATGTGGATACAATTACTAATGCTGCTGGTTGCGATTCTATTGTTACTTTAAACCTGATTATTAATAGCTCTAGTAATTCAAGTAGTAATAACACGGCTTGCAACAGTTATACTTGGTCACAAAACAATGTAACTTATACCTCCAGCGGTGCTTATATCGATACAGTAACTAATGCTGCTGGTTGTGATTCTATTATCACTTTAAATCTGACTGTAAATAAGTCGAGTAATTCAAGCAGTAACGATACGGTTTGCGATAATTACACTTGGTCTCAAAACAATGTAACTTATACTTCCAGCGGAGCATATATCGATACAGTAACTAATGCTGCTGGTTGTGATTCTATTATCACTTTAAACCTGATTGTTAATAGCTCTAGTAATTCAAGTAGTAATGATACGGTTTGCGATAATTATACTTGGGCTCAAAACAATGTAACTTACACTTCAAGTGGAACCTATATAGATACAACTACTAATGCTGTTGGTTGTGATTCTATTGTTACTTTGAACCTCATTGTTAATAGCTCGAGTAGTTCAAGTAGTAATGATACGGTTTGCGATAATTACACTTGGTCTCAAAACAATGTAACTTATACTTCCAGCGGAGCATATATCGATACAGTAACTAATGCTGCTGGTTGTGATTCTATTATTACTTTAAACCTGACTGTGAATAAGTCGAGTAATTCAAGCAGTAATGATACGGTTTGCGATAGCTATACTTGGTCACAAAACAATGTAACTTATACTTCCAGCGGATCATACATCGATACAATAACGAATGCTGTTGGTTGTGATTCTATTATCACTTTAAACTTGATTGTGAACAGCTCTAATAACTCTAGCATCAGTAATACTGCATGTGACAGCTATACTTGGGCACAGAACAAGGTAACTTATATTTCAAGTGGAACCTATATAGACACAACCACTAATGCGGCTGGTTGTGATTCTATTGTTACCTTAACCTTGACCATAAGGAACTCGAGTAATTCAAGTAGTAATAACACGGTTTGCGACAGTTATACCTGGGCACAAAACAATGTAACTTATACTTCTAGCGGAGCTTATACCGATACCGTTACTAATGCTGCTGGTTGTGATTCTATTATCACTTTAAACTTGACTGTTAATAGCTCTAGCAATTCTAGCATCAGTAATACTGCATGTGACAGCTATACTTGGGCTCAAAACAATATAACTTATACTTCAAGTGGTATCTATATAGACACAACCACTAATGCTGTTGGTTGTGATTCTATTGTTACCTTAACCTTGACCATAAGGAACTCGAGCAATTCAAGTATTATAGAGACAGCATGCGCTAGTTATGCTTGGGCTCAAAACAATGTAACTTATACAGTCAGTGGAGCATATATAGATACTGTGACTAATGCTGTTGGTTGTGATTCTATTATCACTTTAAACTTGACGATTAACAATTCAAGCTCAAGTATTAGTGCTATAGCATGTGATAGTTATACTTGGGATCAAAACAATATAACTTATGCAACCACTGGAGCTTATGCGGATACTCTGCCTAATGCTGTCGGTTGTGATTCAGTTATCACTCTAAACTTGAGTATTATTAATTTAGATCTAACAATTTCAGAATCCAATGATTCATTAGTATCGAATGATCTGACTGCTAAGAGTTATCAATGGATAATATGCGGTAATAGTATTGAAATTATAGATGGTGCTGATAGTGCATCATATGCACCAATTTTTAGTGGTGACTATGCTGTTATTGTTTCTGATAGTATATGTTCAGATACGTCAGAATGTAAAGAATTTAATTTCACTTCTATTTCAGAGAGCATAGTGAATTCTGCTCTAAACATATACCCAAACCCTACAACAGGACTAGTTTATGTTGAGATTAAAAACAATTTCAACACAAATGAGAGTATTAAAATCTATAATCCAATAGGACAATTGATAAAGGAATTAAATGTTGATTCTAATAAAGTTTCTTTCAGTTTAAGCGAATTTGAAAATGGAACATACTTTATAAAATATGGGACAACAATGAATAAGTTTATTTTGAATAAATAAGCGTTGAGCACAAAGTTTTACAAAAACCCCATTTTCAATAGAAAATGGGGTTTTTGTAATTTATAGCAGGGATACTTCAGGGCGCTTAATTATTAAGTCAGCATTAAAGAGGATTGACCTTGAAGAGCAGTTAAAAGGACTTTATCTCTTGAAAGTAAATACTAACGGTGAAATTCAAGAGTTCAAGGTTTTTGAAGAGTAGCATGTATTGATTTTGATCGTACTTTTTACTATTCAGTTGGGCTAGACCTATTGAACAGGATAGAAAATAGTAACTTGCGAAAAACCATTTAATCTAGTGACCATGACTAAAAATATTCTGTTTTTATATGCTTACCTTCTTATTGCTTCG
>Ga0075118_10001056_pt1 | contig 21123 bp, 24 predicted proteins | sample AntAceMetag02UKE_FD_69794 | JGI IMG/M metagenome (GOLD analysis project Ga0075118, IMG submission 69794) | Saline lake microbial communities from Ace Lake, Antarctica - Antarctic Ace Lake Metagenome 02UKE | ecosystem: Environmental > Aquatic > Non-marine Saline and Alkaline > Saline | place...
TGTCGGGCGTAAAGCCCAACCCACGTCAGACCAGTTAGCGCCCTGCGGGGTGGGTCGGGCTTTATGCCCGACAGAACGCGGAGCAGATTCATCCCGGCGACCGTGGCTCGCACGTAGCGCGTGCTCGCAGCCGGGTTAAACCTGTCGGGCGTAAAGCCCAACCCACGTCAGACCAGTTAGCGCCCTGCTGGGTGGGTCGGGCTTTATGCCCGACAGAACGCGGCGCAGATTCATCCCGGCGACCGTGGCTCGGACGTAGCGTATGCTCGCAGCAGGGTTAAACCTGTCGGGCGTAAAGCCCAACCCACGTCAGACCAGTTAGCGCCTTGCGGGGTGGGTCGGGCTTTATGCCCGACAGAACGCAGAGCAGATTCATCCCGGCGACCGTGGCTCGAGAGTGGCGCGTGCTCGCCGTAGCGCGCCGTTTCATCCACCAACCGCATTCGGCGGTTTCGCCGAAACCGCCCTACCCTTTGTGGCATCACCCCGGCACTGGTATCTCTTCTATTCGGCCCGTAAAACCCGACCACACGCGACCACCCCCCTCCCCCGCGCTCAACGCAGAACGCGTTTCACATTCTCGCGTTCAAACTCCAGCCGCAACGGTGCCCGATCCGTCGGATAGAGGGTAATCGAACTCGTCATCGAAGCCTCGGTGACATCTCGAGCTACGAATCGCACTGCGATGGTAATCGGCTCTGCCATGTAACCTTGGTCGGTGACCGGAACTTCGAGCATCCGCGGCGCCAGTCCCACCGGCTGGCGGTTCAATACCACCATTGCGTCCCGGGGACTCGAAACGATTTCCACCATCATCGTGGTCGCATCGATCGCGCCGCCAATCCGAGCCGGCGCCGGCGCCGGTTGCATTGGCCGGGTGGAGTCAGCCGACTGCATACAACCGGCTACCAAGAGCGCAACGATCCCCCAGGCTAATTGCATCGGGAGTCGTAGCGGATCCATCTTCTCTGCGACCTGTGACGGGCCAGCGAGTTCCACCGTTGCATCCCTCGCCACTGCGAAGCCTGCTAAAGCATGCCCCAATACGTCGCTCTTCTTCGCGGGATAAATCTCGGTAAGCGACGAATCACGATGCCGGCGTTGGTCCCATTGTTTGTCGCTTAGGGCTTCACGGAGGTCTCCACGATTCTCGCTTCCGGCAATGTGATCTTCACTTCCCCGACGAGGACGGCGGCCAAGCAGGAGACTGCCATCGCCGCTTTTTTGTTTAAAAACCTAGGTTACGCCATGCCCACTCGTATCCGATCTGCCGCCGAACTCAGTGCTATAATCGCGGCGACTCCAGCCGGCAAACGGTTCGCTGATCAACCTCATGCCAGCACGCAAGTGACGTTTTTCGACCAAATGCTGTCGTCCGAGTTTACCACCAAAATCGAAGCCCTGAGTACCCCTACCGATCTGCTAACGGTAAAGGGCCGCGAGCTCTACTGGCGCTGCGCCACGAACCTGAGTGAGTCGCCGCTCTGGCAGAACGCGCGCCAGAACCCGCACAACCTTCCGCAAGGAACCACCCGCAACCTGAGAACTTTGGCAAAAATCGCGGATCGCTTGGATCGCTGATTTGAGCGGGCCGCACCCCCGACCCGCCGACAAGCAGCGCCCACACCACCCGTCGCCTTCCCTCCCGCCCCCAACGGAAGAGCCCCATACTCCAAGACGCCCTAACTCACTTGTCATATAACAAGTGACAAGCGGTTCGAAGGATGTTGGCGCGCCGTCGGGCATTCGTCTGGCATTTAGGTGACTTCCTCGCCTGCGGCGAATCGGCTCGCATTGGGGACGGCGGCTCGCGCTGAAGCCGGTGGCTGACCGGCGGTATCGCCCGGCTCCTCGATCTAGTCGCCTGAGACGCGACCTCGGTGGGACTTGATGCCACTGCGGTGGCGTTTGTCGGCTAGCATCCGACGTTTCTGGCCGCGGGACTTTGGCCGCGTCCGCCGCCGAGCCTTTTCTCGCTCCTGACGGGCCTGCGACAGGCTGAGCTGACGGGCGGTCTCAAGTTTTTCGCACAACAAACTCCAAGCCTGTACGCGATTGGCTTCCCGGGAACGCCCCCCTTGGCACCGCACCTCCGTACCGGAAGCCCCGTCACGCAGCCAAACGGTGGACGACGTTTTGTTGATTTTCTGTCCGCCAGGTCCCCGCCCGAGCACAAATCGTTCGCGGACGTCTGCGATCCGCACCCCCAGCTTGATTAGCCGTTGCTCGATTTGAGTTGGTAAATCCATCTTACGGTCCTTTTTCTGCGCGAACCTACTCTACTTTTGCGAGTCAAACGCCCTGATTCGTATCAACGCAATTCTCGTCCTATGTCTATCGATTCAAATTGGTCTCAAAAAATCCGCTCCGAAATCGGCAAAGCCGTCATCGGCCAAGATGCGGTAATCGAACGCCTGATGGTCGCCTTGCTCGCCAACGGCCACGTGCTGCTAGAGGGGATGCCCGGGCTCGCTAAGACCCTGCTAGTCAAATCTCTAGGGACGGCACTGGGAGTGCAATTCGAGCGCATCCAGTTCACTCCGGATCTCCTACCCAGTGACGTGGTCGGCACGATGATCTTCCAGCCTAAAACCGGCGAATTCTCCGCCCACCGGGGTCCGATCTTCGCCAATCTTGTGCTCGCCGACGAAATCAACCGCGCCCCAGCGAAGGTCCAGAGTGCATTACTCGAAGCCATGCAGGAGCGCCAAGTCACTATCGGGGGCCAGACCCATCCCCTGCCTAAGCCATTTTTTGTGATGGCGACGCAGAACCCAGTGGAGCAGGAGGGCACCTATCCGCTGCCCGAGGCGCAGGTTGATCGGTTCTTGTTTAAACTCATCGTCGACTATCCCGAACTGGCGGAGGAAGCGGAGATGATGAGCCGCTGGGGTCAGGTCACCAAAGCCCCCGAACTGCAGGCCGCTTCCTCGGGAGAGGAACTGCTGGGACTGCGCCAAGCCGTGGACAACGTCCATGTATCCGAAGCCGTCCAAAGCTACATCCTCGCCCTTGTCCGCGGCACCCGCGCCCTCACCGTGCCCGACGCCAAAGGTTACCGCTTGCTGAGCTTCGGCGCGTCGCCGCGCGCTTCCTTGGCCCTCTATCAGGCCTCCCGCGCCTTGGCCTGGCTACGCGGTGATGACTTTGTCTCACCGAGTCTCATTCAAGATATCGCCCACGATGTGCTACGTCACCGCGTCGGCCTGACTTACGAGGCTGAAGCGGCGGATAAGAACGCCGATCAAATCATCTCCGAACTGTTGGATAAAACGCCCGTGCCCGCTGCGGAGTAACGGTAAAATCTTTCTCCCGGCTCTTTATCTTTATCCGCGTTCCCCGCCTCGCCGCCGAACCGAGAAAGATAACGATACAGCGAAAAGACAAAGAGCCATTCTAACTCAAACTCGTGCCTGACCCTGCTGACTTCGTTTCGACCTCCGCCCTCGCGTTGCTGCGGCGCTTAGAGTGGCGGGTGCGTCATGCGGTCGAGACCGTGCTCAGCGGCGAATACCGTTCCGCCTTTCGCGGGCGCGGGATGGAGTTTGATCAAGTCGTGCGCTACGAGTTCGGCGACGACGTGCGGGATATCGACTGGAATGTGACCGCTCGGCTGGGAGAGACCTACCGCAAAAAATTTGTCGAGGAACGCGAGATCACCTTCCTCGTGATGTTCGAGGACTCGCCCAGTCTGCAATTTGGCTCCGGCGATCAATCGAAGCGGGAAGCGCTCCTCGAACTCGCCGGGTTGGTCATGATGCTCGGCGCCGTCAATCGTGATCGCGTGGGTTGTATTCACGCTACCCCTACCGGCTATCATTTTCACGAACCGATGCGCGGGCGCGGCGCGATCATGCACACCGCCGCCAACCTCGTGGGCAGTGCGCCCCCGCCCATCACGGAATCGAGCGCGGTCGAAATCCCTTGGCGTCTGCTGGCCAAGGCGGCCCCGAAGCACTCCATCCTGATCTGGCTTAGCGATCACCCGCCGCGCCCGCAACCCGAGGGTTGGCCCGTGCTGGCTCGCCGCTACCAACCCATGGGCTTCCGCATCGACGATCCTTGGGAACGCGAGTTGCCCCGCGGCGAGCGCTTCGCCGCTTACGATCCGACCACCGGCCAGCTGATCACCCTCGATGGCAGCAAAGCCGAGCGGGATGCCCATGCGCGCTGGCAGGCCAACCGCGAGGAAATTTGGAGCCGGCTCTTCCCGGATCCGCTCAGTCGCCTCGCCTTGACCACCGAGGAAGATCGCCTCGATGCTCTCGTCCGTTTCTTCCGCGCCCGCCTCGCCGCCCGCTAGCCGATGATCGACTACGCCTTCCAAGATCCCCTCTGGTTGCTCGGCCTCCTGGCCTTGCCGATGGCGATGTGGTTGCGCACGCGGCGGAAGTTGCCGGTGCGGATCGTGCCCTTCGCGGCTGCTTGGCATCGGCCCTCCCCCGTCAACGCTTCACGGCTGCCGATCGCGTTGGCCATGTTCGGTGCCGCTCTGCTCATTGTCGGCATGGCCCGGCCGCAGAAACTAGAGGATCGACGCGAAGTGCGCCAAGAAGGCTACGACCTGATTCTGGCGATTGATCTGTCGGGCTCCATGCTTTCCGAGGACTACCAACAGCGGGGCCAACGCATCAATCGTTTGCAGGCCATCAAACCGGTCATCCAAGCCTTCATCAACGAGCGGACCGGCGACCGAATCGGCATCGTAGTATTTTCCGGGCGCGCCTATACTTTGGCTCCCCTCACGTTCGATCACAACTGGTTGGAGCGCCAGGTCGGTCGGCTCAAAATTGGGTTGATCGAAGATGGCACGGCGATTGGCGATGGCCTCGGCGTGGCGCTCTCCCGGTTGGAACAGACCGATCGCAATACCAACAACCAACGCCAGGGCGCCTTTGTTATTTTGCTAACCGATGGCGCGAATAACTCCGGTGCCCTGCCTCCGATGGACGCAGCGAAGATCGCCGCATCACGCGGTATTCCGGTTTACACCATCGGCGCGGGACAAAGCGGCTACGTACCTTTCCCTATCATCAATCAGGAGACGGGCCAAGTGGTCCGTTACGAACGCACCTTGTCCGAGCTGGATGAAGGCACCCTCCAAGCCATCGCCGAGACCACCGGCGGCGCTTATTTTCGAGCGGATGAGAGCGGCACGATTGAAGCCGCCTTCGCCGCCATCGATGCCGCCCAGAAAATTGAGTTTCGCGCGCAGTCCTATCTGATCAGCGACGAGCTGTTCTTCTGGTTCGCCGGTCCTGGCGCCGTGCTGCTGCTCCTCGCCGCCGGTCTCGCCGGCCGCACGCGCACCGGCAAACGCTCCACTCACCAAATCCTCTCCGCGACCTGATGAGTTTTTATTGGCCTCACGCCTTCTGGCTCCTGCTACTGCCGCTCGGATTTTTGACCTCCGAGCTCACGCGGCGCGTGCGCGCGGTCAACATCCGCCATCCGAAAATGATGCGCGCCGAGGCCTCCCCGCGCGGCTTGATCCTATCCGACAAGTCCTCCCTCTCCGCCGCGATGCCTCGCGTGCGCTGGCGCCTTTGGTGCGGTCTCGCGCTCGCCATCACCGCCTTCGCCCGCCCGCAGTGGGGCCAAGTCGAAGAACCGGTCTTTGAACAGGCCCGAGAAATTTTGATCGGGGTGGATCTATCCAAATCGATGCTCGCGCCCGACGTCACCCCGACCCGATTGGATCGCGCGAAACTTTTGATAACTGGCCTCTTGGAACGCCTCGAAGGCGAACGAGTCGGACTCGCGGTTTTTGCGGGCACCGCTTTTTTGCAAAGCCCCCTCAGTGCGGACTACGAAATCCTGCGCGAGTTTTTGCCCGCGCTAGATCCGTCGTTCTTGCCGGAGGGAGGCACCGAATACGTCGCGCTGATCGACACCGCGCTGGAAGCCTTTACCAGAGAATCGAGCGCCGACCGTTTCCTCATCGTACTCAGTGATGGGGAGTCACAGACGGAGACCTGGCGGACGCGTCTGCCTGAGCTGAAGGAACGGGGCATTCGCGTCATCAGCCTGGGCATCGGCACCGCCGCTGGCGCCATGCTGCCCGACGGCGCCGGTGGATTCATCAAAGATGAACGCGGCGCGGTGGTGCTCTCCCGCCTCAATGCCAACACGCTGGAAGAACTAGCCCGCCGCACTTCGGGCGTCTACCGCGACGCCAGCGCCTGGGTGGATCTGGCCGAGGTCCTCAGCCAGACCGTGGAAATGGGCCGCGCCGGCGAATTCTCGGAGAGTCGGCACGCGCGGCGCATCGAACGTTTTCAATGGGCTTTGGGGCCGGCCCTGTTGTTTCTGCTGTGGAGTATTTGGCGCGAGTTTCCTGTGCGTCCGCGCCAGCGCGCCATTGCCATTCGGGCCGCTAAATCCGCTTCCGCGAGTGTGGTCATCGGATTGGGAGTCGCCTTGGGTTCGCCTCATTCGTCCCGCGCGGTTGAAGAAGTTCCCGCGCCAAACCCGGCCGAAATGATTGCCGGTTTCGAAGCTTCGCTCAATTCACTCATCACTCGCTTGGCAACCCAACACCAGGTGGCTTCGATCGAGTTCGCCGAAGTGGCAGAAGAAACCATCACGTGGGGAAATCAAGTCCTGCAAGCCGGTCAGCCGCCGCAGGTATCAGTAATCTACGATGCCCTGCAAGCGGTAGATCGGGGTGAAACCATGGACGAAGCGGCCGCCGATTGGTCCACGCTCCGAGCGGAATTGGAAAAGTTGTTGGAGGAATCCCAAGAGCAACAAGATCAGCAACAAGATCAAGATCAGGACGGTGACGAGTCCGAAGAATCCGAGCAGGATGAATCCGAAAGTGATTCCGAGGGGGAGTCCGGCGACGGTGAAAGTGACGAAGAGCAAGACGGCGAAAACGGCGAATCCGATCAGGAGGGCCAAGACGGCCAGGAAGGCGAAGACGGAGAAGACGGAGAGCAATCGGAGAACTCCGCTGGTTCGGACGGGGAGCCTTCCGACGAAGAACAATCCGAAGGCGAAGGCTCCGAGCCCGAAGAGCAGGAACAGCCCACTGACCAAGAACGCGAAAATGCTCAAAACGCCTTTGATGATTTAGGCGAACAGGAGCCTGAACCCGAACCGGAATCTGGCGAAGCCCCGCAGCCCGAGCCACCTTCTGATCCGAACGAACCCTCTCCCGGCAACCAATCCATCGGCGGACAGCAAGTCCAAGATCAGGAAGCCAAGAACAACCCCGAACTCGTCGTGCCGCTGCAAAAACTAGATCAGCTCAAGGACCAAGACTCTCCCGCTCAACTTTTTCAACTCATGCAAGATCCTGACGCCCAACCGCCCAAGTCGGGCCGCGACTGGTGATGACCATGCCACGCTTACTTTCCCTCTTCGTTTTTCTTTGTTTCACCGCCGCAATGGCGTCGGCCCAGTCCGTGCGCTGGCAACCGGCCGGCGGTATTCTCGAGCGCGGTCAGTCGACTGATCTCGTGCTCATCTTTGAGAACTGTCTGCCGAGCGCCGGCGTCGTCATTCCCCCCGTGCCCAATCTGGTGCTGGGGCCGCCGCAACAATCAAACCAAACCTCGAGCAGCATCATCAACGGCCAGATCACCACTCGTCGGATGCTATTTTTCGCCTACGCGGCCCAGCCCCAGGCCGGCAGCCAAGTCACCATTCCTGCGTTCACCGTCGCAACCGATCAAGGCAATCTAACCGTGCCCGCTGCTCGGTTTGAAGTGCGGGAAGCCACCGTCGGCGATACCAATATCCCGGTCACGCAAGTCGCCCAATCCCAGTTGGAACTCGGCGCGGCGAGATTCTGGGCGGGCCAAGTCATTCCCGTAACCTACCGCCTCGAGGTTTCGGCGCGGTTCCGCGCGCAGCTCGGCGGCAACCCCACCTGGGAACCTACCCCGTTGGTCGTCGAGGCGTGGAACGAACCGACGCGGGAATCCTCCGGGGTCGGCGGTGATGCCCGTAACATTCTCACGTATTCAACGCGTGGTTACATCAACGCGCCGGGCACCTACGTGATCCCTTCGGTGCAACAGTTGGTGAACATCGGCATTCCCGCCGCCGGTTTCCTGCAAACCCTGCGAGCCGAACAATACGCCATCACCAGCGACTCCCCCCAGTTGGTGGTCAATCCCTTACCCGTGCCCGCGCCCCCCACCTTCGATGGTGCCGTGGGCGACTTCCAGCTCACTTCGCGAGTGGTGCCGGAAAATGCCGAAGTCGGCGAACCGGTCACCTGGACCTTGACCCTGACCGGCACCGGCAACTGGCCGAACATCCCCGGGCTGCCCCCGCGACAAGCTTCCCAGACCTTTCGGGTCGTGCAACCAGACGCCAAACGTAGAATCTCCGAGGGCCGCCTGTTTGATGGCTCCATCACCGAGGATGTGGTCCTCATCCCCACTCAAGCCGGTGAATTCCAACTCGGCCCGGTTGCCTGGAGCTTCTTCGATCCGATTGCCGGAAAGTATAAATCGATCACCGTTCCAGCTACGACCCTGCAGATTAATCCGGCCGCGGTTCAACCCACCGCTCCGCCGGTCAATCAAGGCTCCGGTGCCGCCGGGGCCACGTTCGCCGGAGGCAGCCCATCCACGACCAACAATGCGACCCCGACCCCCGCATCGCCGACGGAGATTCCCTTGGAAATCCTGCCCGGCACCGGCTCCAGTCCAGCGCCGCTGACAAACTCTCGCACCATCACGATCGCGGCGCTGCTACTCGCCCTCTTTCCCGCCATCTGGGTCTGGTTAAGCAGCCAACATGCCCGGCGCCATGATGTCGGGCGACCCGCCCGAAGGGCCCGGCGACGCTTGCAAAAATCGTTGGTCGAAATCGACCGTCAGACTGGAGTCGCCCCGCACCCGCATCTACTCAATTGGCAGCAAGACAGCGCCATCCTTTGGCAACGCTCGGCGGCGACCCCGCTCGCAGCGTTGTTCGATGGTGATCAACGCTGGATCGAACTGTGGCGCGAGGCCGAGCGGGCGCTCTACGCCGAGTCGGCCACCCTGCCCGATGACTGGTCGACGCGCGCTCAACAGGCCTTGGCGAGCAAGTTTGCCCCGCGTTTCCCCGTTCATCATATTCTCGCTCCGCGGCACCTCTTCCCCATCTGGATGATCGTTCTTTTCTGGAGCTTGCCGAACCAACTTCCAGCCCAAGCGGCCGAGGCTTACCAAAGTGGCGATTTCATCACGGCCGAGGAAGGGTGGCGGGCCGCCGTCGCGGTGAATGCGACCGACTGGGTGGCGCATCATAATCTGGCCTTGGCGCTGGCCCAGCAGAACCGATGGAGCGAAGCCGGCGCGCATGCCGCCGTGGCCTTTGTCCAGCAACCCCGCCACCCGTCGACCCGCTGGCACCTTACCTATACCTTGGAACGCAGCGGTTACACCCCGCCCGTAATCGGAGAATTCATCAACCCCCGCTGGACGCACCGAATCGCCCAACTGGCCTCCCCCGCCGAATGGCGTTACCTGCTCCTGCTTGGCGTAGCAGTCGGAGTGTTCGGACTGACGTTGCTGCTGTTGCATGCTTACGGACGGCGCATCATCGGCTGGCGACTTCTCAGTTGGCTGCTGGGGCTGAGTTCCGTCGGTTTGATGGCATCGGCCTTGTTCAGTATCCAAATTTGGGGCACGACCGCAGATCACCGCGCCGCGCTGACTTGGGAAGCGGGAGAACTGCGCTCGATCCCCACCGATCTGGACAGCGAACAGCAAACTGCTCCGCTCGCCGCAGGATCGCTCTGTCAGGTGGAAGCATCTTTTCTGGGCTGGCGGCAGATTTCCTTCCCCAATGGCCAAACCGGTTGGGTGCGACAGGAAGCATTGGTCCCGATCTGGGAATAGGCCTAAGCCTGAGGCCTATTCGGTAGGGCGTGTTCGCCGCAGCGCGCCGTTTCAGTCCCACGCAGCGCGGTCGACGGTTTGCTACGCCATTTCTGCCGGAAGGGTGAAACCTGTCGGGCGTAAAGCCCGACCCACGTCGGACCAAGCCAGCGCCCTGCTGGGTGGGTCGGGCTTTACGCCCGACAGGCGGCGCATCTCATCCCGGCGGACCATGGCTCCGTGGTAGGGCATGCTCACCGTAACGCACCGTTTCATCCCGCTGGCCCACTCACCGCAGTCGGCGGTTTTGGCAAAACCGCCCTACCTTCTCATTACATGCTCATCTGCGCTGTGGCCGTGACTCACCGCTCGCCGGAAGGGTGGAACCTGTCGGGCGTAAAGCCCGACCCACGTCGGACCAGCTAGCGCCCTGCTGGGTGGGTCGGGCTTTACGCCCGACAGGCGGCGGCTCGGTTTTCGCTTTCCCGAATTTGTCCTAGCGCAATGCGAGGGTTTTTCGGGCCATGCGCATCATCGACTCTTCGTCATTATACGCGGCCATTCGGTCGATCTCGATCCAAGCGAGGTCATGCGACTCCGCCGAAATCACCAAAGGCTCGGCGGGATCCGCCTCGACCATGAATCGGAGGTCATAGTGCCAATGTTCGGGGTCTGATTTGCGGGCCGGGATCAGGTGACGATCCACGTCGAAAAGCGTTCCGTCGACGAGCGACAAGCGCGTCAAACCACTCTCCTCCTCCGCTTCGCGAAACGCCACCGCCGGGAGATCAAGATCGCCGTCGGCGTGGCCACCGAGTTGCAGCCATTTGGCCAGTTTGCGGTGGTGCGTGAGCAAGGTCCGTTGCCGCGCCGCATCGACGATCCACGCCGAGCCAGTCAAGTGCCCCACCGCCAAGGAGCGCTCCGCGCACTTCGGCTGGGCCTCCACAAACGCGATCATCGCGTCAGCCATCTCGGCTTCATGATCGTCGATGACTCGCCCGCGATGATCGCGGAGGAGTCCGAGGACAGGTTGCCGGGGATCGTTGTTCATATGGATGGTTCAGCGCGGGGGCCGGCGTCTCGCCAGAGCGGGTCCGCTTCAAATAAGGCCGGATTTTCCAACAGCGGCCAAACCCCTTCCGGCTGATGAGCGACGCCAAACAAAGACCCAAACCCCGCCGACTTGAAACGGTCGGCGATCATGCGTTCGAAATAGGCCAGCAGTCCGTCGTAGTAGCCGTCTTGGTTCACTAAAACCAACGGCTTATCGTGCATCGCGAGTCCGCGCTCCACCATGATTTCACTCACCTCTTCGAGCGTGCCGATCCCGCCGGGTAACGTGATAAACGCATCGGCGCGCTCGGCCATAATCCGTTTGCGCTCCCGCATCGAATTCACGGTCACCAACTCATCGGCTTCGCAAAATGTAAGCTCCCGCTCTTTCATAAATTCCGGGATGACGCCGACCACGCGTCCGCCGGCGGATTTCGTGGCGCGCGCCACTGCGCCCATGGTGCCGGAATTACCTCCCCCGTAAATGAGGCCCCAGCCCCGCTCGGCGAGTCCGCGCCCAATCGCCGCACCGACCTCGTAGTATTTCGGATCGAGATCTCGACTGGAGGAGCAATATACACAGATGAGTTTGGGCATTGTTTTCTTAACCACAGATGAACACGGATAGGCACGGATAAATTCGATCAAACTCATTTTGTTACTGAAACATCCGCGGTCTGTTGTGACTCATTCGCCCCCCTATATCGGTCGCCTCGCGCCTTCTCCCACGGGGTTAATGCACCTCGGTCACGCTCGCACGTTTTGGATCGCCCAACAACGCGCCCGCGCTGCGAACGGGAAGCTAATGCTGCGCTTCGACGATATGGACCGCGCCCGTTGTCGCCCCGAGTTCATCGATGCCTTCATCACGGATATGAGTTGGTTGGGACTCGCTTGGGAGACTCCCCTCATCGCGCAACTTGATCGACTGGACGTCTATCGAAACGCGTTGGCTCAGCTGCACGCGGCTGGTCGAATCTATCCCTGTCATCGCAGCCGCAAAGAACTGGCCGAGACCGTATCCGCCCCGCACGACGACGGAGAAGCAGATGAACCGGTATTCCCGATCGATTGGCGCCCGCATCCCGACGACACCCCACCGACCTTAGAAAATCACCTCGACACGAATTGGCGATTTCGTGTGCCCGAAGGCACCACGGTGAGTTTTCCAGACGGAGCCGCCGGACCCCAGTGGGCGACCGCAGGAGAGGACTTCGGCGATTTTCTGGTCTGGCGAAGAGATCGGCTGCCCAGCTACCAACTCGCCTGTGCGGTCGATGATGGCGTGATGGCGATCACCGAGGTCGTGCGGGGAGCCGATCTCATCAAATCTACCTTTCGTCAAATCCTCTTGCTCAAAGCCCTCCAACTGCCACGGCCGGATTACTACCACGCTCCGCTCATGACTGACGAAAACGGCGAACGTTTCGCCAAACGTTCAAACGCGCTCAGCCTCCAGACCCTGCGCGAGCAAGGCGTGACGCCCGCCGAAATCATCGCCAAGTTCGCGTCATGAGTAGTATCAAAATTGGCGTCATCAATGTATCGGACCGCGCTGCCGCTGGCGTCTATGACGACGAACCCGGCCAAGCCTGCGTCGCCCTTTTGCGTGAATGGCTGACCACTCCATTCGAACCTGTTTACGCGATCATTCCGGACGAGCAGCCGCAGATTGAAGCCACGCTCATCCGCATGGCTGATGAAGATCACTGCGCGTTGATCGTGACCACGGGCGGGACCGGGCCCGCCGTCCGTGACGTGACGCCGGAAGCCACCGCGAAGGTGTGCGAGAAGATGTTGCCGGGATTCGGTGAGCTGATGCGCAGCACGTCACTCCACTATGTCCCCACCGCGATCCTCTCGCGCCAAACGGCCGGTATCCGCGGGCAAAGCTTGATCGTCAATCTGCCGGGTCGGCCCAAGGCCATTCGCGAAAACTTGGAAGCCGTCTTCCCCGCGATCCCTTATTGCATTGATCTGATCGATGGGCCTCGCCTCGAAACGGACCCGGCTAAGATGGCGGTTTTCCGGCCCAAACAGAAATAGCCATAGCCCGGTCACGCCGTCCTAGGAACGCCGAGCTTCCGCTCGGACCGACCGACCGTTTCAACTACTCCACCGCAGCCGAGCGGGAGCTCGGCGTCCCCAAGCGTTCCACCCCGCGCCTAAAGCTCGTCGTATTTGACCGACCGGCCCTTGGCTTTTTCGACCGGATACTTCGCGGCATTGGCGGTCATTTTGCGTTCGATGGCCGCGGAGAGATCGATGCCGGTCATATTGGCAAATTCGACAGCATAGATTACCACGTCGGAAAGCTCCTCCTCGATCTTGGCTCGCTTGACGGGATCGTTGACGGTCTGGCGCGACTCTTCGGAAGACGCCCACAGGAAATGCTCCATCAATTCACCGGCTTCGGCGGCGAGCGCCATGCTGAGATTTTTCGGCGCATGAAACTGCTCCCAATCCCGCTCCTGCGCAAACGCGAGCACCCGCGCCTTGATTTCCGCCACCGTCGTCGAATCGTCCGCGAATGCACTCATGCGGCGGAACGTATGACCCGAGTCGCACCAAGGCAATGCTACCCACGGCGAAGATTCAGTTCTGCCGCGGGGCCGCCTGCTGGATGTAAAACGGCACTAACGTCTCCATGTGGCTCTGGACAATTTTGCCGATGGAGCTCGGTGGCGTCTGGCCTTTGTGCAGCTCGAAGAGCGCCACCAAAAGGGCTAACTCGATGTCGGTCTTTTTGGGACTCGTCGCCTTCATCTGGGCGACGATCTCGAGAGCCTTGGATTCGGCGCGCTTGTAGTCCGCAAAGTTCTGTTCCTGTGGCGTCATAAATTGGTTGTCCGCTACCTCCCGTGACCATTCAACCCCAAAGCCACCCCACGCGGCCCTAGGCTTAGGCATCATTTGACCAATATAGTTAAATGATTGCGTCTGTTGTTGGTTCTGAAGCTTTTGAAAAATACGATTATGGCCGTTGATTTCGTTCGTCCTGCCACCGCCAGTAGGCGGCGCAGATGCTGCCGATCACCGAGTGCATCACCGCTGAGATAGCGCAGGGCACGGCGGCGAGAGCGATTCCCGTGGCCGGATTTACGAAGTGCTGGTTGGCGAGCACGACGCCCAATCCGGAATTCTGCATGCCCACCTCGATCGCCACCGTGCGCGACCGCGCGGTCGGTAGTTTGAGCAATTTTGATAGGCCAAATCCCAAGGCGAAACCACCAACGTGTAACAAGGCCACGGCGGCTAGGAGTCGTCCGGCACTGGCTTTCACTTCCTCGACTCGCAGGCCAATGATGCTCGCGCAAATCAGGGCGATCACGAGCACCGAGATCAACGGAGCGACCGGCAATACTTGCTTCACGACTTTTGGGAAAAACCGGTTCAGCATCACGCCAAGCGCGACCGGAATGAATACCACCTGCACCGTGCTTTTGAACAACGCCAAGGCGTCGACCGGCACGCGTTCGCCAACTAACATCGTGGTGAGCAGCGGCGTCATAATCATCGCCGCTAGCGTCGAAAAAGCGGTCATCACGACGGATAAGCATACGTCGGCCCGCGCGATGAAAGTGACCACATTGGAAGCGGTGCCACCCGGACAACACGCCACCAAGACTAACCCAACCGCGTACTCGGTCGGCAACGCAAACGCCATGCCCAACGTCCACCCCAGTAGGGGCATGATCGTATATTGACCGACTAACCCAATCACCACTGGGCGCGGCATGGTTCGCGCCGCTTTGAAGTCTTCGATGGTCAAGGTCACGCCCATCCCCAACATGATTACGGCTAGGCCGCCGACGATCCACGAGCCGCTGAACCAAGTGAACCAGGCCGGCTCGATCAAGGCCAAGCCACAGCAGACTAAAACCCAAAGCGGAAAGGCATTGGTCATCCAACCGAGGATACGAGTCGGGGTCATGGCGGCGGACGCTGATCGGGCGGAGGCCGTCATGCAATCTTCACCTGAAAATCCTTCATGTCCGTTGGCATAATGTATGCAGTGGCCGTATACGTTATCACCTAATATGACCCCATCTCCTCGAGTGCATTCTTTCCGACGTGTCGCCATTTTCATGGTCGGCTCGTTCGCGGTTGCCTCGATGGAACAGGTCTCCGGGCAACGTTGGCAGAAACACCAACCGGGCGCGGGCAATCAGGCTTAAACTCTCCTTCACCGGATTCTGTTTAACCTCACGAAAGCCCACTACCGGTTTCTCGGGATCCTCGTATCTCCTATTTCTGTTATGAACACCACCATCCTCCCTTCGGCTACCGTCGCCCGTCGTTCGCTCGCTGCTGCCCAATCTCAACCCGCAGCGGAGTTCACGACGCCGCACTTTGACAGCCAGCCGCACGAGAACGCGCTCCGCATCGTGGTTTGGGTTCCCGGGGTCGAATCCGCTGGGGTCGAAATCACCACGCGCGATTCCGCTTTGACCGTGACCGCCCGCAAGTCGCATGTGCTCCGACGCAATTGGCAGTCTCTCCACCTCGAGGGGTTTCAACGCGACTATCAACTCAGCCTGCGGTTGGGACGAAACCTTGATTACAATGATCTGCGCGCCGAATTGATCGATGGCGTCCTCACCATCGATTTGCCTATAATCGCTCGCGAGCGCTGATCCGTTGCGAAGCCGGGTCGCGGCCTAAATCCCGACCTTCACGCAGGTCTTCTGTATCTGGACGGGCTCACCGGCAGCCATGGAAGGCATGTGAGCATCACCCGGAAAAAACACCGCGATCTCGCCCGCACGCGCGGTCCAGACCGAGGCATCGGCGAAGTCGTCTAGGAACACCCATCGCTGTCGACGAGTTTGTTTTCGTTGATGGTGGAATCGTCGCGGGCGGTGACATCCATGCGTTCGGGTCCGACCACGATGGCTGGCAGATCAATGGGGCGGTTGTGCGCTTCAAATCGCCTTTCGGTGCGCGGCTTGCCAATGTAAGCTTGCTCCAAGGCAAACACGCCTGCGGCTAGATCAACTCGGTTCATTTCGCCGGCGGGCACCGCCACCACGCGTTGGTGCTCGGGCGTGCCGGGGGTCTGGACCTTTTCCAAGTAGCCGAGCGCGACGGAGAATCGCGGACTATGCCCGAGCTGCTGCTGCCGCGTTTGAGCGGTTCCCCATATGGCCATACGGCGATTGAGGCACGGGATAATTTCGCATCGCAAGCCGACCAACGACGGACCGCTGCCAGCGCGGAACGGGCGGCGAATTACTAATTCGCTAGTTCGAGAATCCGCTCACCTTGCTCCTCGGCCGGAGGCGCCTTGAGATCTTCGACCCGCTCCGGAACCGAGGTTTCCGCGACCACCCCAAACATCGCGGCGTCCATCGGGGGGTTGGGTTCGATCCAACTGAGCATCACATCGCTGGCGAGTTTCTCGCCCTCGTAGACCCTAATTTGATGCGGCAAAATCACCCCGAGCACCGGCCGAAAATCGCTGTAGTAAGTCGCGGTCGCGACACGGGTGCCGTCGGGGTCGGTCCGCGTGCGGTCTTGGCGGACGATGAAGTAGGTGTCCGCCGCTAAGTAGAGCAGAGACTGATCGGTCAGGTTGCGCGTCGCGAGTAGTTTCACCACCGGGCGATCCGCCACTTCATCCTCGCCCGCATACTCCAGAACATACCCCTGCCCCTCGGGATTTACCAAAGGCGTGTCAAAGTCCGACTCCGACATGAACCGATCTTTCACGTTGGCGGGCATGGGCTGCATCACCCCAGCGGACCCACCTTGAATCCAAGGATCTCCGAGCCCATTCCATCCTTGGATCAAGGTCTGGTTGCCCATCATCACTTCGATCCGAATCGAACGCGGCCGGGCCGCCCACATTTGAAAATCCAACGTGACGTCGCCCAACTGCGACTGCCCTGCGGCGCGGAAACTTTGAAGCCGATTCACCCGATCTTGCCCGCCAATGGCCTCCACGTGAATCCGGGCAATATCCGCCGCCAAGGCCTCGGCCGGCAGGCTGATCGCTCCGCCGCCACTCGCTAGAGCCCAAGTCATAATCCGCAAAAAAAGACGCATGGGCTCACCTCAGCGCATGCCGATTAACGGCACAAGCCCGTTGGTTAGGGATTGGCGTCGGCGCGCGACCATGCCTGATTGGCCCGCTTCCGATGCTCCGTATCCTGTCAGACCTGCACATCCGCGACGCCTCTTCTCGGCTCAAGCGACTGGAGGCACTCGAACCACTACTCGAAGGCGTAGACGAGTTGTGGCTCAACGGCGATACCTGCGACAACCAAACCGGTATGACGCCCGATCAAGTGGAGAAAATCCGGGCCTTCTTTTGCGCGCGGATTCCGCGAGTGCGATTTCTAACGGGAAACCACGATCCCGATATCTCGGCAGAACATGAAGCCTCCGCCGCTGCCGGACAACTCTGGGCCACGCACGGTGATGTGTTCCTCGACGAGATTGTCCCGTGGAGTAGTAGGCGCACGCAGCTGGGTGATCGTATCCAAGCCATCCGGGATGCTCATCCTGAACGAGGTTACGAGACCTTCGAGGATCGCATCGCGACGATGCGCGCGGCATGCATCGGATTTAGCCGAGAGTGCGATCCCGAGCGCCGCGATCCCAGCCATCGCATTCGCCGGCTGGGGATGGAGCTCTTTCCCCCGCGCCAACCTTGGGCGATGCTTAATACGTGGTGGACCATCGCGGACCGAGCCGTCGCTGCTGCGGCCCTGTGGCGGCCCGCGGCGCGAGTGATCGTCACGGGCCACGTTCACTTTCCGAAAGTCTGGCAACGCGGCGACCGTTGGGTCATCAATTTAGGCGCATTCTGTGGTCCCCTCGGGGCGCTGACTGTCGAGCTCAATGACAATATTATCCGAGTTCGCCGCATCGTGTGGCGGGGTGAACGTTGTCTTCCCGGCCGCATCATTCGTGAAATTCCGCTGGCCTCTGCCCCCTCTCACCCCGTATCCCCGTCGCCATGACCAATGAATTCAACTGGTGGAATCGTAACCCGGAAGAGGGCAAATATAAGGTCAAGGCGAAGATCCATGGCAGCGTCCTCTCCTTCACGCGGCACCAAGGTCACCACACGCAATGGGAACCACACCACCCGACTGATGCCGACTTTGATCGGCTGATATCCGACGCGGAGAAACGGGTTCCACGGCGATTGATCTCACCCAAGCAGATGAACGAAATCGAACAAATCGTAGCCGCCGGTCGGGATAAAGCCGCGAGACTTTAGTCGGCAGCGGATAGAAATTGATAACTACCGCTCAGGGTCAGCCGACCACGCCGCCGTGTTCGGGTGCCGGCCAGCGGCACCCCTACCCAGCCCACCGCCCTATCCCGCCAGCAAGGGGCATTGCTCGACGAAGCCCCTCTCCGCCTACTCGCGGGCGTGTTGTCCCAGCCACAGGTAGGCAAATGCTGGCGCATAGACTGCGGGGGCGGCCTTGATCGCGGCGGTCAACTCCGTCGGTTCGCGCCATTCGCCGCGCTCGATTTCCGCCGGATGCAGGACAAACGGTCCTTCATGCTGTAACCGGTAGACCCAGACGAATTCCCAAGCGGTCTCCGCCCTTGCCGCTTCATAGTGGATCCGCTGGGGCGGCTCAGCTAGCTGCACGCCGATCTCTTCGCCCAGCTCGCGCACGATCGCGGTGTCGTACCCCTCCCCGGCATCCAGATGCCCCGAGCACGACGAATCCCACAATCCCGGGGCCATGTCTTTGAGCAAGGAACGTTTTTGCAGAAAAACCTGCCCCTTTTCGTTAAAAACCCACGCGTGCACGGCCCGGTGCCACAACTTACGCCGATGCACCTCGGCCCGCACCGCTTGCCCGATCACCTGATCGTGTTCATCGACGATATCGAACAGTTCATCATCGCGCTGGGCCTTTACATCATCATCCATATATGCCCCCTTCGTGACCTCATTTTAAATTTACTGCCATGCCTAAAATCGACGTAAACCAAGTCGCTGACATTCTTAAACGCAACGCGGTCGACCCTTCGATCCTCAAACAAATCGTGGCCGAAATGCAGGCCCTGCTGGAAGCCGAAGCCGGCGAGGAAAAACCGCCGCCCGTAAAGAAGCAGTGGTGTATCCTCATCTCCGATCCCGAGGGCCGCTTGCCCGAAGGTGAAGACTTCGCCGGCTGGGTGCTGCAGATTCCCGAGAGCGAGAGTGTCATGACCACCGAGGAGCGCGTGCAGCGCGCCGCGTATGAGTTCAACGCCACCAAGCGAGGCCGATTGCTGCCTGCCACCACCATCGGTGAAGCCATGGAAAACGTGGCTGCCAAACACTTTAAGGAAGCGGATTGCTGGGTCAAAACCAAGATCCCCGTGCTGATGCTCCGGACCGACAACAAAATCCCCGTCGAGACGTCTGAGAAAGATGCTCGCTGGGGACGCACCTGATCCCGTCCCAGTAGATCGGGTTTTTAGCTCTACAGTCCTTTCAGCCCTTCCCCCGTGCGCTGATTTTTCGCCCTTAACGACGCGGCCACCAGCTTTTAGGTCCTACGCCAATCTGGGTCAGGTCGCGGCCAACCCCCGCGCGTAAAAACACGTCGCTCCAACCGGTCTGTCTTTACGACGACACCGACAACCTGCTCACCGTCTAGCTCGACCAAGTGGTCTCAGTCCGATTGGACGGAGCGGTCGTCGCGCATCTCGCCATCACCCGGCTCAATAATCCTTATCCGTGGTCGGTGGATCTGCCGGTTGAGCCCGGCCCGCACACCATCGAGTTTCACTACGCCATCGCGCATCAGCCCCCGCGCCGGATCCCCGGCAACTCGGCGTATTGTTTCGCGTCCTCCGCGTGCGACGCAGCTAGCTCACCGCCCAGACGCAGGGATTCCAGGATAGGAACCGGGCTAGAAACCACGGGCCGACATCGCCGAACTCAGGGCCGCCATATCCAACTGCGCACCGGGTTTAATGCCTAATCGCGCGAATCCGCCTTGAAGCACTTCGAGGGCAAACTGCAAATCATCGCGTCGCGACTGCACCGGGCGTTCGTCAAACGGATGCAGGGCATAAATTTCGCGCAGTACCCCATCGTTGGAGAAGATCACCTACGAACCCCGCACCGGTACAGTGCTCCATCGGTCCGATAAGAACTGGCGCACGCGCCGCAATTTTGAAGTGTTGAGCGGCACCGCGTTTATCGACGCCCTCCTGACTCACCTGCCGCCCAAGCATGGGCCGATGCTCCGCGACTAGGGGGCCAACAGCGATCAGACGCGGGGATCGAAGCGACCGTCGGCTTCGCGAAGGGCCTCAACCACCACCACCCCACAGGTCCATCGATCCTCCCGCCGCCGTCGCCCCTAGCGCCAAATGATCATGCAAGTGGGGGGTGCCGATCCCTTGGTCTGCCCCTTCTGCCACGGGCAAATGAAAGTGATCGAAGTGATCGAGTCTCGACCGGCGATCAAAACGACCCTCGCGCCGCTCGGGCTCTAGACCCTGGCACGAGACGACCACCCCAGCCCACCCCCGCATGGTCCGCCCGCTCTTCAGATCCAGACCTTGGACAGCGGGGAGTGGGTCCACCTCACTTCGGACCCGACGCACCTCAACAAACTCGAAGCTCGGCCTCCCGTTACGGTTCATCCTGCCCGGTTACCCTCCGATGCCTTGGCTTGGCGCTGCTACGTATTCGGCGAAGCCAGTTCCCGACCCTGCCATCGACTTCGATGCCTGCGGCTGCGAATTCCCGGCTGGATTTCAATCGTTCCCTAGTGAAACCGATCAGACCGAGCTATGGGATGACGGCTATCTGTCTTTTGCCGACGAGTCGGAGCCCATATTCTGGACTCCGACTCACCATATCAGTCCCACCTTCTGAGCCGGAGAAACGCGGCAAACACCGATTCATGTTGATGTTATCCAACGCTTTCCCGCCGAGTTAAACGGCTGATCTCAGTTCTACGCCTAGAACGCTTACCGAAACTCCCAAGTGCCGGTGAGGCACCGCTTGGTATTGGGCATATCTCCCCGACAGATTTCGCGACGCTCCCCCCTTTCGCCGTTAGCTCAAGCGCGACTGCTACCCCATCCGCTGCTACATTGCGTCTGAGCAGCACCGGCGTTTGAGGCCAGCAGGCCGAAAAGGTGGTCCAACAGGGTGAGAATGAAATTTTCCCGCCAACTTTTAGGGATTTTGAGTCGCCTCGGTCACCGATTTCCAATGGGGACCATTTGTCAATGGGCTCAGGTGGTCTTCCCGCTTCCTCGCCCG
>Ga0075118_10001060_pt1 | contig 21045 bp, 15 predicted proteins | sample AntAceMetag02UKE_FD_69794 | JGI IMG/M metagenome (GOLD analysis project Ga0075118, IMG submission 69794) | Saline lake microbial communities from Ace Lake, Antarctica - Antarctic Ace Lake Metagenome 02UKE | ecosystem: Environmental > Aquatic > Non-marine Saline and Alkaline > Saline | place...
AACGGTGCGAGCTGCGCCCGCAGTCGCGTCAGGGTGTCAATCCGGTCGGAATTGAGCTGCGTTTCGAAACTTGATCGTGAGCCCAACAGGCTCGGCAGCAGAAAGCGAAAAATGGACCACAGATCGAGCTGCCGATTTTCCAATGGCGTGCCCGTGAGCACCAGCCGATGGTGCGCCTTCACCGCATAGGTCGTCTGCGTGACCTTCGCGTCGGGATTCTTGATAAACTGCCCTTCATCGAGGATGGCGTAGCCAAACTCTACCTTGGGCAGCATCTCGCGGTGCTTGCGCAACTGCGTATAGCTGGCGATCCAGATCACCGGATCAGTGCGCTCGATAAAATTGCTCCCAGTCTTGAGCACGTCCGTCTCGAGCTGCGGAAAAAACCGTTCGATTTCCTCGCGCCAGACCGGGACGACCGAAGCCGGACATACGACTAGATTAGGCCTGCCCGTTACGGGCCGCGCGGCGAGCAGGGAGATCACCTGCAACGTTTTGCCGAGACCCATCTCATCCGCCAGCAAACCGTGGCAACCCACGTCGGCGAGGTGATGCAGCCACTCGACGCCGCGGCGTTGGTAAGGCCGCAGGAGCTCCGGCATGACTGCTTCAACTCGCTGGGGTTTCACCACGCCGTCACGCCACTCCGCCAACTCCGGCGACACCGTGAGCTTGAAGCGGTTGTCGTGAAATAACGAAAAAATCAGATACGGCGAAAGCTCCGCTTCGCCGTGCGTCTCCTCGACGTTTCGGCGCCATGAATCGATGGCTCGGATCTGCTCGGTCGGGAGTTCGACGATGCCTACGCTCGGCAGGATGGTCGGCGTCTTGCCGCGTTTGAGCAGCGAGCGCACCTCCTGGTCGGTCAGCAGTTGTTCGCCGGCCTTGAAGATCCAGCGCAGGTCCATCGACCCGCCATTTCGACCATTCCCGTTGACGCCCGCCGCAGAGGGTTTACGTCCCGCCACCGCTTCGACGTGAATTTTTTTCGGAGCCTGCATGAGGTGGGTCACGTTGTGGTCAAGTTCGACGGTGAACAGCCGCCGCCATCCCGTTAGCGTGTCTTTGAGGAAGGTCGGAATCTCGGCTACATTGGCGAGAAGGTAGACCCCCGTCTTGTTGCTAAATTGGAAATGGGCTTTGCGGGCATAGGCCGCGAGACCGATGAGCTTGGCCCGTTCACTCGAAGTTACTTGGCCATTGCCATCGGCGTACGCCGCTTCGCCCAAGGCCAAGTCGCGCGTCTTACCCCGCCCCTGCCAAAACGCGCGGAAGCTAAGCCCGGTCACGCGGGTTTTGAAGATTAAGATTAACTTGCGCGAAGTCCCCCGGGCCGACAACGGCGTGGGGCGACGGCTCATCCGACCGCTGCGATCCGGCGGCGGATTGGAGCCGTTGACGCTTTCCGCTGCGGCGGCCTCTGCTGCCTTGGTGGGTCGATCAACCGACAGTGGCGAAATCTCATCGGCGACCAATTCTTCGATCTCATGCAACCCCGCCACCGCGAGGGATCGAGCCGCATCCAAGTCGGTGGAAGACGAGCGCACAGAGAGCTTTTCGTTCTCCCACTCGATGACCGCATACTCGTCTCTTTTGTCGACGCGGTGATGCACGATCGCATCGGAATCGGTCAGCTCCAGCTCCCGCACATGCCCATCGCGATAAAGTCGGTGGCCCTGTTCAAGCTGCCCCTCCGAGAAGTGGGATTCCCACTCGTTAGAGAGTTTCTCAAACCAAAATTCTAGTGACTTTGGAGTGTAGACGCGCTTGGGGCCGTGCGATTGCATCAGATAAAAAAGTAAGAACGTAGAGCATCGCAACGGCCGAGCAACGGAAAACGACTTGTCCACGAACCGCTCTTATCGCTGCGGGAATCCCCCCCGGTGACGGCGGCTAGACCGCCCGGCAATCGCGATACTGGCGGTGCTGACCGTGGCCCCGGCGCTTCTCCCAAATTTGTTCGTATTCCCGCTCCACCAGCCAGTCCTCGATCAAGCCCCCATCAGGCATCTTATCTTCGCCACCTTTGTTGTGGATCTCCATGAACAACTCACGCGGCCGGTGGTGCTCCAGCAGATCTTTCATGCCCGCCAGGACCTCTCCTTCTGCCCCTTCGACGTCGATCTTCACGACCGTAGGTGCCACGTCATGCGTCTTACAAAATGACGCCATGGTCGTGAGCGGCACCTTGATCGCGCCGGTGGATCCGCGCTCGGAAACTAAGGAATGCCGCCCCTCTCCCGCACTGCCACGCACAAACAATTCCGCCGTCCCTTCTGCTTTCGAAAGCGCGACCCCGTGGGCCTGAACCGTGGTTTCGAGATCATTGGCCGCGATGTTCCGCCGCATGTGTTCGAGGTTACGGGGTTCCGGTTCGAATCCATGCACCAGCCCTCCCCGGAACTGCGGCTGTCTCGCCACGATGAGGCTCACCAAACCAATATTCGCCCCGACATCAAAAAACACGTCGCCCGCTTTTAAACTAGCTAAAATACGTTCCAAAAAGAAGCCCTCGTAAGACACTTCGGCCGCGCGTTTCAGTTCCCGCGAGGTGGTCACGATCAATGTCACCGGCTGCCCAAACATGGGCACCGTCATCGGATAGTCTTGGCCCGTGAGCCGGTGCCGCCAAAAGGCGAAACGGTGCTGCCAACGTTCGAGGGTCGTGAGGTCTTTGCCGGGAGAAGGGGAGTCAGCCATAAGAAAAATTAAGGAGAACGAACGGGATACGAATTAGGCGTCGCCCGCCGGCTTGCCATCCTGCGCCTGTCGAATCGATGACCGTAACTGTGTGATCACGCCTGCTCCCTGATAACGACCTTTTTCGACGTGCTTGATCCGATAAACTCCCGGCACCTCAACCGCGGTTCCGGCCGTACCCAGCAGCCAACGAAACGCGCGATCTTCGTAAGTTTTGCGCCAATGATCGGTCGGGGTCTGGTAACAACGGATGGAGCCGCAGTAGCCGAAGCGCCGGGCCAAATCTCCCCGCACGATTTGCAACGGCCCGGTGGCTTTTTGACGGAGTTGCGTCTCGAACCGAGCAGCATCGATCTCGACTAGTTGAGGTGATTTCGCCGCCGCTTGGAGCAGCGCGTCACTGGGCTTGAGCATCGGGGTGCAACGTTCTTCGCGCGGAAAGACCAACGCATCCGTCCGACCCGCGACCGCGTCCGTCAGACCATCCAGACAACCCGCGTGAAAGAGCAGATCGCAATCGGTGAACCATACCCAATCCGCGATCGATGCTCGCGCCGCTCGATCGCGACCAATCGCCCGGCGCATCAACTCTGCCCGGCGCAGGGGCAGCCACTGCCACGTGACCTGGGCTACGGATTGTTTCTCAAAAAAAGCCAGCAGGTCCACCGTCGATTGATCCTCCTCGCTGTAGCACACCGTCATGGTGACTTCGCATTTCCGTGGGGGCGATAGCACGAGGGAGCTGAGCTGATATGCGAGCAGGTGCGAATAGTTCCAGCAGTGGCTCACGATCTCGATTTTGAGGGGACTCCCAAAGGTCGGCGTCGCCGCCTGTGCCGCCGCCATTTCCGGTTCCCACCATTTCGCCGGGAATCCTAGGCCCGGTGCCAGACGATAGAACCAGAGCGCGATCGGAGTGCGCCAGTTAAGGTTTGGGCTTTGTGAATCGGTAGCATCCATCCGTTCGATAACTCCGGCAGCAAGGCGGGTTCATCGCCGGGCCGCAAGCCCGGGGGAAACAATCAACCGCGCCGCTCCTTCGCTTCGGACAACAAGGTTTCGATCTCGCGCAACGTGAGCCCCAAACCGCCGCGATTGGCTTCATGCCACTCCCGGCCCAGTTGCGCGCGGCGGGAGCGTTCGGCGGGATCCAGCACCAGCGCTTCCACCGCCTCCGTCAATTCCCGCGTGTCCGCCACGCGCCACGCCGCCCCACATTCAGTCAGCCCGCGCGCAATCGAGCGGAAGTTCGCCATCCCCGTGCCCATGATCAAAGCCCGGCCCAACCCCGCCGCCTCGACCGGGGTCTGTCCGTCCCGATGGGGCGGCAGACTCTTGCCCACGAAAACAATATCCGCCACCTGCGTGAGTCGTTGCAGCTCCCCCGTCGTATCCGCGATATAAACGTCCGCCGGCTGGCCTGCTCCACCGCGCGATCTCAGCGCGTAGGTCGCGCCTTTCCCTGCCACCACCGCTTCGACCTTATCTCGTCGTTCCGCATGGCGCGGCACCAAGAGCAACCGCACGAGCACATCGCTTTTCGCCCTCACCGCCTGCCACGCTTGGAATAACGCCTCCTCTTCCCCCGGCCAAGTGGAGGCACCTAGCAACACCACGTCCCCGTACGCGAAACCCAATTCCGACCGCAAAGCCAAACGCTCCTCCGGTGTGAGTTCCGAGATCACGATATCCACTTTGATGTTTCCGGTCAGCCTCACCTGATCCTTGCTAAAACCAAGGGCCAAAAATCGCTCCGCATCCGTCGGCGACCCCGCCAGCAGCCGCGTGAGCCCGCTCATCATCACGGGCAGTAGCGGCCTGGCCACCCGCATCCGCCGAAAACTCCGATCGCTGATCCGGGCATTCATACAAACCACCGGCACATCGCGGCGGAGGGCTTGGGCAATATGCTCCGGCCACCACTCCCCTTCCGTGAGCAACATGAGATCAGGGGCTACCGTGTCCCACATCCGCGCGACCCACGGCATGAAATCAATCGGGAAAAACCCCACCGCCGCAACCTTACCGGCGTAGCGTTCCCGAGCGATTTTCTGACTCGTAGCCGTCGTGGTAGTGAGCACCACCTCGACGTCGGGTCGCGCGACGAGGGCATCGATAATCGGTTGCACCGCCAGCATTTCGCCCACGCTGACCGCCTGTAACCAGACCCGCTGTTTCCCCGGCGATTTGGGCGGAAGATTCGGCAGATATCCCATGCGTTCGCGCGGGGTGGAGGAGGTGCCATGCCGACCTCGCGCTCGCCACAGATGGAGGGAACCCACCACCAACAACAGCGGGATAAAAAGCAAACGGTAGATCCAAAGCATGAGCGCCATCGCGGCCAATGAAATCGCCATCGCCGGGCAAGACAACGCCACATCATGGCCAATCCACGCCCAAGCGACCCAGAGGACGAATCCGCCCGCGGGCTTGTATCGCATCTGAACCCCGCCCACGTTTTCTTCGACCCATGTCCGACCCCGCCGCGTCCCATCAACCGCCCCAGCATCGGGAAACCGTCTCCGGCTACCGTTTGGGCTACGCCAAAAAACCAGCGGCCGAAGATCTCGCGCGCATCATCGCTGAGTTTTGTAAACCTCCCCAAAAGAGCTCGGATCGTCTGCAAGGCCGTTTCGAAACGAAGCCGATTACCCTGCCCTCCGGTAACCGCGTCGTGGTAAAACACTACGCCCGCGGCGGTCTGATGCGTTACCTATCCCGGCGGCTCCACCTCCGGAGTTGGGTCTCCCGCGCCGAATCTGAATTCCGCATGCTCAGCGCGTTGGTGGCCGATGGGGTTTCCGTGCCAGAACCCAGTATGTGGGCAGAGTCCGGCCAGTTCTTCGTCAATAAATGGTTGGTGACCGCCGAGATTCCTCACGCGCAAACGTTCGCTCAAATCGCCCGTCAAGACCCCAACCGAGCCGAATCCCTCCTGCCCAAAGTCACCGCCATTATTCAGGTGTTGATCGCGAAACAGGTGCACCACGTGGATTTCCATCCCGGTAATGTTTTGATCGATGCCGACGAAAAGGCCTATCCGATCGATTTCGATAAAGCCGCCCTCGTGAATTTCAGCGCCCAAGATTTGGCTGAGCGTTATCGCCGTCGCTGGAACCGCGCCATCGCCAAGCATGGTCTGCCGGCGAACCTGACCTTTACTCATCTCGCCCCCCCCACCACCGCGACGACCACGACCAATACGCTCTTTCACAAAGGGACCCAATGCTTGGTTTTCGTGTCTGCGTTAGAACTCCCGACTTCCGCTTTTTTCTTTTAAATCTTTTATCATGCTCCGCTCCGCTCGCTCCTCCGTTTCTCGGTCAATCCGATCCTGTCTCAGCGGCCTCTGCCTGAGTGCCACCTGCGTCAGCGCCGGCACCTTCTCGCACGAATCCAGCGACCTGCCTGTCGATCCCACGGTGCGGTTTGGCTCATTGCCCAATGGCATGCGCTACGCCCTCCGGGCCAACCAAGAACCCCGTGACCGCACCGCGCTACGGTTGCTCGTCGAAGCGGGCTCCATCCAGGAAACCGAAAACCAGCGCGGCCTCGCTCACTTCCTCGAACACATGGCCTTCAACGGCAGCGAGGACTATCCGCCCGGAACCTTGATTGAGTTTTTTCAACGCATGGGAATGAGCTTCGGCGCCGATACTAACGCTTTCACTAGCTTTGACCGTACGGTTTACATGATCGATCTACCGGACTCGACCGACGAAAATCTCGACGAGGGCCTGCACGTTTTCAGCGATTACGCGGACGGCTTATTATTGCTGGAAGAGGAAATTGATCGCGAACGGGGTATCGTGCTCAGCGAGAAACGCACCCGCGATTCGGTCCAGTGGCGCTCCTTCATGGCCGAGCTCGAATTCTTCTACGGCGACACCCGCATCGCGAATCGCCTGCCGATCGGCATCGAGGAAATTTTGGCCAGCGCGGGCCGAGACGAGTTCGTTGACTACTACAACACCTGGTATCGCCCCGAACGCATGACCCTCGTTGCCGTCGGCGATTTTAATGTGGATCAGTTGGAGCAAAAAATCATCCGCGCCTTTTCGGACTTCGCGCCTCGCGGTCCGGCCCGCAACGACCCACCCGCTGATTCCGTTGCGCTTAAACCCGGCACCCACGTGCTCCATCACGCCGAACCCGAGTCGGGCAACGTGACCGTCGGCATTCAGGTTCTGCGCCCCTACGAGCAGGAGGCCGACACTGCCGCCAATCGCGTCAAAGACCTCCCGCGCGATCTGGCGTTCGCGATGCTGAATCGTCGCATTTCGGAAATCGCCAAATCGGAAAACGCGCCCTTCATCGGCGGCGGCGGTGGGGCCAGTTCCTTCTACGAGGTTGCCGAAACGGTATCCTTGGAACTCACCACCCAAACGGATCGCTGGCAGGACGCCTTGATCGTTGCCGAAAACGAACTCCGCCGCGCCCTGCAATACGGGTTTCAAGCCCCGGAACTCTTTGAAGTCATCGCGGGCATGCGCAACGGCCTCGAACAATCGATGCTGCGCGCGCCGACCCGCCGCTCCGCCGGCCTCGCCATGGGCATCCTCTCCAGCATCGCCGACGAGAACGTCTTCACCGACCCTCAGACCGACTACGATATATTCATCCCCGCGCTCGACGAGATCACGCTCGGTGCCTGCAACGAAGCGTTCCGCCAAGCTTGGGCCACCGACCATCGCTACCTCACCGTGATAGGAAATACTAGCGACACCGTCGGTCCGTCCCCGGAAAATCTGATTATGAAGCTTTTCGCGGAAGCCCAATCTGTCGCCCTCGAACCGCCTCCCGAAATTGAAGAAGTCGCGTGGGCCTACACCGATTTCGGCCCCGCCGGCGAGGTCTTCTCGCGCGAATACATCGAGGATTTGGAGGTCACTCTCGTCGAGTTCGCCAACCGCGTTCGGCTGAACCTCAAACAAACCGACTTCTCCGCCGAAAGTATCAGCATGTCGATTCGGGTGGATAGTGGACTGCTCACCGAGCCGACCGACCTCGAGGGCCTAGGCGTCTATACCTCCAACACCTTCACGCTCGGCGGACTGGGCGCCCACTCTGCCGATGAGCTGCGTCGCGTCCTCGCCGGGCGCAATGTCGGGATCAGTTTCAGCGCGGGCGAAAACGCCTTCACCTTCTCCGGCGGCACGACCCCGGCGGACTTGTTGCTGCAGTTGCAGGTCGCCGCTGCGCACCTCGTCGATCCCGGCTTCCGCTCCGAGGCCGACCGCCAGATGCGCAAAGCCATCACCCAATATTACAATCAATTGGCCCACGTCCCCCAAGGTCCGCTGCAAACCGAAGTTCCCCGTCTACTCGCCAATGGGGACAGCCGCTTCGGCTTGCCGTCGGAAGAGGTCCTCAACCAACGCACGTTGCAGGAAAGCCGCGCCTGGATCACGCCCCTCCTCCAAACCGGCGCGCTCGAAATCGGTTTGGTCGGCGACCTCGACATCGACGACGCGATCGCCGCCGTAGCCCAGACCTTTGGCGCCCTGCCGCCCCGCAAAGCTAGGCGCAACTACTCGGAGCGTCGCCAAGTTTCCTTCCCGGACCAGACCTTCGACCAAGAATACCGCGTGCCCACCGAAATCCCTAAGGCCGAGGTCGTGCTCTACTGGCCCACCGACGACGGTATGGAAATCCACGTTGATCGACGCCTCCGCGTGCTCGGTAACATTCTCAACGACCGCCTACGACTCACGGTGCGCGAGGAACTGGGTGACTCCTACAGCCCCCGGGCCGGCAGCGTCACCTCCGGCACCTACGACGGCTACGGCTGGATTCAAGCCGCCATCACCGTCGATCCCGATCAAGCCGAACGCGTCGCCAAGGTGGTCCGGGACCTAGCGCACGACTTGTCGCGTCGGGGCACCAACGAGGACGAACTCGCGCGCGCGATCCTGCCAATTCTGACGGGTCTGCGCGAAAGCGAGCGCACCAACGGTTACTGGTTGGGCGCGGTCTTAGCTCAAGCGCAGGAGCAGCCCGAACGGCTCGACTGGGCCCGCAGCCGCTATGCCGATAACGAGGCCATCACAGTCGCGGAAATCGATGAACTCGCGGCCCGCTACCTTAATCGCAAAAGCGCTTTCCAAGTGATCTCTCGGCCCCAATAAGACCGCGCGCGCGCCCGGCCTATTTGGCCGGGGCGAAGCGCGCTGCCACCATGGCCCGCAGTCGAGCCCAACCCGGCTGTATCCAATTTATAGATATGTCGGTGATGATCAGAACCAAGACCACCAAGAGCAGCGGATAAGCCGGAGCCCACGCCGCCGGGTAGAAGTTTTCGAACGCCATGGTGTGAACCATGAAATTGATCGTCAATTGCGCGGCGACGGTCGCTGCCGTCGCGAGAGCCAACCAGGTCAGCCAAGACCAACGGCGGCGAATCAACCGCTCCAAGCTGCGCCCGATCAACAGCCCCAAACCGATCTTGATGAGCGTCGCGTAGATCCCTCTCAGGCCGTCGCCGAGGGCGCGGAGGCGGTCGATCTTGACCCGGTTTTGTTCGATCTGATCGGGCTTGTGAAAATAGGTTGATCGCGGAGACGGGCTCAGGTTGTCGTAGCTTAAATCCACGAAAAGTCGGATGTCGTCATCCGTGCCCATACTCTCGGGCACGATGGTTTCAAAGCCGGTCAGCTTAATCACCTCACTTCCGTATTTCCGCCACTCCGCTTTCATGGCTTCGCCGTAGTCCTCATGCCACCGCGGTAAGAATCCCGAACGCGGTCGCCCGGCCGCCAACGTGCCCTCCTCGCAAGCTTGATTCACCTCGTCGGCCAATCGCTTACAATACGCCAAAAACGTGGCCGGGTCCGAAAAATAGCCCGCCGCCGCCATGGCATCGCGCAACGCCCAACTGAACCACCCGGTGAGGTATTGGCGCTCCTCGGCGGGATACTTGACTTTTTCGATCCACTTGTCCGCCACCGGCCCTGCTTCCAAATGCGGGCGCAGCTCCGCGAAAGCGGGGCTCACGGCATAGATCGCATCCCGGGATTCGCGGTTCACCGGCACAAAAGGTCGCTCGGGACCCACCGTCACTCGGCTGAGCGCGCCGAACGCATCCTGAAAGGCAGCAGACTTATAATCGACGGTGCCATACCATCCGTAATGCTTCAGGTTAGTGCTCGAAACCCACGCGGTCGGGAGCCACGCCGCTAGGATCAAAACGCCCCAGGTCACGCCCATTTGGAAGGCCGGAAGCTTCCCTTTCAATCCGGCCGCAACCAGCAACGCCAAGGCCACCAGCACGACCGCCGGGAAAATCCAAATACCCTCCTCGCGCGTCAACAAAAACACCCCCAGCGCCCCGCCCGTCAGCGCCGCCCACGGCAATGTCGTATCCCACCGGAACGCCTTGCGACGCAGCGTCAGTGCGATCAATCCGCCCACCATAATCAACGCCATCGGCACCGTGAGGTGTTGCCGCAAAATCCGCGTCATATTCACCCCTTCGTAAGTCAGCGGGTTATAGAAAAGTAACAGTAAAATCGCGAGCCGAGCCCAACCCGATTTGATGATCGGAGCCAGCGCCCAAACCACGATTAGGCAGGCCATCAAATAGAGCAGTTGTTGGGTCAGCGCCAACGGCAGGCCGGCCCAAAAATTCATCGCGATGAAAATCGGGTAAGCCGGTCCTTTCGACAGCGTCAACTGATCGTAAGGCCCCAACCATTCTCCGCGGGCGACATGACCCGCTAGCTTCATAAAAAGAGCCTCGTCATGCCGCGCGCCACCGATCGCATAGATGTGCTGACTGCGCAGGAGCGAGAGTTTGTAGCCCGCCAGCGCTAGGCCCACGACCCACCACCAGTGCTTGCGCATCCAGTCGATCATGCGCGCTCTTCTTCCGTCTCATCCGCGCTCAAGGACCACTGAATCTGAAACAACGGCAACAGCAGCAGCAGTCCTACGACCGTCAGCCCTAGCACCAAAAATCCGGCAATGTCATGCACCGTGCCTTCGATGGCTTCATGCCCGTAGCGGTAGGCCCATGCGGTCAGAAAAAGGCTGCGTAGTAGGTTGGTCAAAAATGCGAAGGCCATCGCCGCGACGACGAGGGCGGCCTTCTTCCAGAACTTATCCAAAAACACCGCCGCCAAAAAAGAACCCGCAAACAAACAGCCGGTGAGTGAACGAATGCCCGAGCAGGCCTGTTCCACGCCCACGCGATTAGGCATACCATTTTCCATCGGCGGTAGCACCAGCACATTGCCTTCCTGCTGCAGCGGCAGGCCCAGCACCTCAAAACTAAAAAATACGACCGTCATGACTTTGTTGAGCAGGAACAGACTCAATTGATTTTCGATCACCGAAACCATCGGCGCGGAGACCAACCACACCAAAGCCGGAAACAGAAACAACAGCGCCAATTGGAACCGTGCATCCTCCCGCAGGCCGGCCGGTTTGATGGACGTCGGGTCCGGCGCGTTGACCCATAGCAGACTCAGCACGATCGCGCCCGTGCCCAGCGAAAGCGCCAACGAACCGGGATGGGAAGGTCCAGCCCCGGCGCGATAAAACGCGCCCAAAAGAAACATCAACGCGCCGCAAATCATCGCGGCATAGAACACCGTGCCCAGCAGCCACGCCTGCCAGCCCGCGGCCCGCGGCGAATCGGGGGCCCGGCAGACCTCCACCGCCGTCGTGATCCGCTGCCAGCGATCATGCACCACGTAGGCGACGAACAACGGGACCAGCCAACCGAAGCCATAGTCCTCCCGATTGGCCCACCAATGGGAATGATCCCACGCCGTAAAAGCCATGAAGCCGCCCCCCAAAATCAGGGCCATCAGAAAAGGTAAGGACAGGACTTTAACGGCCCGCTGCCAGTGCGACTTCACCATGAGTAACCCCCACCCTGTTTTCTCTCCCCCTCAGTCCGCCAGCCAATTCGCCACCGCAACCGACCGCGCCCCAATTTAACCCTATCTGTTAGATCGGGTCCTATTACATTATCCCGTAGCTAAATACGCAGGCTATTGATGGCGTTCGAAGACGAGGGATGCGTTGGTGCCACCGAAACCGAAGCTGTTGGCCAACGCGGCTTGGACCGGTTTCTGCACGGCGGTGTTGGCCGTCACGTTGAGTCCGGTCGCCGCCACAACTGGATCCAAATCATGCAGATTAATGGTCGGAGAGATGATCCCGGTCTCGATCGCTTTGATCGCCGTAAATGCGCCCATCGCTCCCGCCGCGCCTAACAAATGTCCGGTCATGGATTTCACGCCACTCACATGCAATTTGTCTTTGGTCGCCGCGAATACCTGCGCGATCGCTCCCGCTTCTTCGCCATCGCCGCCGGGAGTCGAAGTAGCGTGAGCTGCCACGAAATCAATCTGCGCCGCATCGACTTCCGCCGAGGCCAACGCCGCCCGCATCGACCGCTGGGAACCCTCGCCTCCGGGCGAGAGCGCGGAGAGGTGAAAAGCATCGGAGGATGCGCCATAGCCGGAGAGCTCCGCGTATATCTTGGCTCCCCGCGCCAAGGCGCGTTCACGCTCTTCGAGCACAAAAACCACCGCGCCTTCGGACAGCACGAACCCATCACGATTGGCGTCATACGGACGCGAGGCGGCCTCCGGATCGTCGTTGCGCGTCGAAAGCGCGCGCATCTTGGCAAACGCCCCGATCGCCAACGGCGTCACCGTGCTCTCGGCTCCGCCCGCGATCATGACATCGGCATCCCCCCGGCACACCGCCGCCGCCGCTTCACCCAATGAGTGACCCGAGGTCGCGCAGGCCGACGCCACCGCCATGCTCGGCCCCCGCAGGTTGAGCAACAGGCTCACCTGCCCGGCCAAAAGATTCGGCGCGATTTGAAAAATAAAGAACGGCGAGATCCGCCGAAACCCCTGTTCCCGCCACGTATCTTGCATCGCTTCGATTTCCGGGAGGCCACCGATACCGACCCCGAGGTTAACCCCCATGCGGTTGGCATCGTCGGGCTGGCGAGACGCATCCAATCCCGCATCTGTGTAAGCCTCGACCGCGGCAGCTACGCCCAAATGCGAGAACCGCCCAAATTTCTTCGCGTCCTTGAGATTGAAGATCTGGGTCACGGCTGGACGTTCGTCGCCGAATGGTTTGAGCGGCGTAGGTAATTCCGCCGTGGGTTCAAATCCGCGCACCTCGCCCGCGATCTGCGCGGGGCAAGGCGCCGCATCAAATCGGGTGATCGGGCCGATGCCCGATCGACCCGCGGCGAGCCCCGCCCACGTGTCGGCAGCACTCAGACCCACGGGGGTCACGGCACCCATCCCTGTTACCACTACTCTGCGATTCGCTTGCGGAAGTTTCATAGCTAAACCGCAACCCGTGAGCCAACCATTGCAACTTGTCAGCCTAGAAACGGTGCCCCCTTTCAAGATTTCCCCGGCAACCTACCGGGCGTTCAGCTCACGTGAATTGGACGGGAATTTGAGGCCGAAAGGGATTCGGACCGGTTTTGACAAGCCCCCTTCGGCGACTTTCACTACCGCTGCCTAAACTCATGGATCAACTGCATGCCTACTGGCGGATGGAGTATATCGCAGCGCCGCGATTTCCCGAAACCGACCGCCCCTTCACGACCCTGCCCGCGCTCAATGATGATCGGGCGGCCCTCATCGTGCACCGCTCGCCGCTGTCATATTTGATGCTCAATCGCTTCCCGTATAATCCCGGGCATCTGCTCGCGATTCCGTTTCGAGAAGTCAGTGACCTTACCGATCTGACCCCGGCGGAATCCGCTGATCTCATGCAAGTCATCACCTTGGGCAAACGCGTCGTCGCCGCGGCACTGAATCCCGACGGCTTCAACATCGGGTTCAATCTCGGCACGGCCGCCGGCGGTAGCATCGCGCACCTTCACGGCCATGTGGTGCCGCGCTGGAGCGGAGACACGAATTTCATGCCCGTGCTCGGCCAAACCCGGATCCTGCCGCAGGCGCTGGAATCCACCTGGGAAAAACTCGTCGAAGTTGCGAAGTCGCTGTCTCGTGACGATTGATTTTTCGGACCTAAGCCGCGCTGCTCACCGGTGCCGCCTCTGCCCATGACCACCAAGACGCTCTACTTTTCCAATCCGCGCCACCTGAGCCTGCTCTACGCCGGTGACATCAATAATCTGGACCGAGCCGAGCAGGCGCTCGCCGTGAAACTCACCACCCGAGAGGAGTGGTTGCGCATCGACGGCGAAGCGGCAGCGATTGCGCAAATCGAGACGCTGTTTGGGTTTCTCGATCAAGCCCGCTCGCAAGGCGTGTTGATTCGCACCCCCGATTTCTATCGCTTCGTCGAACTGATCGCTACCGGCCAAGCCGATGAGTTAACCGCGCTCTTCCACGAGCCGCTCACAATCCGAACCAAACGAAAGTCGATCGTCCCAAAAACGCTCGGCCAGAAGCTCTACCTGCAGTCCATGCAACGGTGCCCGGTCGTGTTCGGTATCGGCCCGGCCGGAACCGGCAAAACTTATCTCGCCGTCGCGCAGGCCATTGCCGCGCTCCTGAACCACGAGGTCGAGCGCGTCGTCCTGACCCGCCCCGCCGTCGAGGCCGGCGAAGCCCTCGGGTTTTTGCCCGGCGATTTGCAGGAAAAAATCCTGCCCTACCTGCGTCCGCTCTACGATGCGATGGCGGACATGCTGCCGCTCGAAGAGGTGGCTCGGCTGACCGAAAAAGGGATCATCGAGATCGCGCCGCTCGCTTACATGCGAGGCCGAACCTTGTCGCGCGCCTTCGTCATTCTCGACGAAGCGCAGAACACCACCTCGGAACAAATGATGATGTTTCTGACTCGGCTGGGCGAGGACTCCCGGATGGTAATCACCGGCGATGTGACTCAAGTCGACCTGCCTCGTTCCAAGAATTCCGGCCTGCTGGAGGTGTCTCAAATATTGCAAAACGTTGAAGGTATTGCCTTTCACGAATTCAGTGGTGCCGATGTGGTCCGCCATCCGGTGGTGCAACGTATCATTGAAGCCTACGACCGATTCCGTCATCCCATGAACGCTCCGGTGCCTTCGGCGTCTGACCGGTAAGCTCCTCCCTCTCGCCTCGACCCGTGTCTCTCTTCTCTAAATTCAAGCAACTGCGAGGCACCGCGCCGCGGCGTAAGCGCAAACGCGAAGCGCCCCCCGGGCTGATCCAGTTCATGGAGCAAAGCCGCGTCATCGCCGCTCTTATCTTCTTAGCGACGGTCGCCGCGATCGTCTTGATCAGCTTCGTCGGAGTGCGCTCGATGGACACGCCGGTGCTGCCCAATCAGACTGCGACATCCCGCATCGTCGCGAACGACAGCTTCGTCTACGAAAGCGCTGAACTCTCCCAGCGGCAACGCGAACAGATCCGCGACCGCGTGCCCCCGGTTTACCGCCTTGAGTTCGCGCCACTGCGCCAATTCGAAACGCACATGGAGGCGCTCCTCGCCGCCCTCGTGGTCTTCGAAGAAACCTTCCCCGCCGATGCGGCGTCCACGCCCGAGGCGCAGCAGCAGCTCGACGCTATCATGACCACTTTCAACGTGCAGGGACCGTATCGGACCAGCGTGACAGACATGCGGGCCTTCCTAAATCTCGGCGACGCTGAGCAACGTTTTGCCGTGGTCGAGAATGCGCTGCTCGTGCTCCGCGAGATCTACGCCGAGGGGGTGCACGACAACACCAACCTCGCCGCCGGGGCCAACGGCCGCATCACGGTATTTCAAATCGCCGGCGACGATGACATTGCCAACCAAGCCGTCGAGTCATTGGAGAACGCGCTCACCCTCCTGCGCATCAACCTCAACGCGGAGGGAGTCGGGCGGGCGACGACGCTTTCGTTGTTCCGGATCTTCCGTAACGGTGTCACCCCGAACTTGATTTTCGATCAGGCCGCGACAACCGCGTTGCAAGAGTCTGCCATCGCGAATCTCGGGTCCATCATCGTGACCGTCGAGCGAGGCCAAACCATCATCGAACCGGGCACGAGAGTGACTACGGAACAGTTCGAAATGCTGGTGGCTCACCGCCAGCACGTCCTCCAAACCGGCAATGCCCGCATCGACGAGGGGCTCCAATTGTTTGGCCGCGTATTGCTCGTGCTCGCCATGATCTTCGCCTGCTGGATCTACATCCGCCTCAAGGATGTCGAGACGCTCAACAGCAACAGCCGATTGGGGCTGCTCGCGCTCGTGGTCGTCACCAATCTCGCCGCCGTGCGTTTGAGCTACGAATTGGCATCCCTGCCGTTCTTTGTGCAGCACCCCGAGTTGGCGGCGATCCTCCCTTACATCGCGCCCACCGCCCTGGCGCCCGTCATCGTGACGCTCCTGATCGATACGGGATCGGCCGTGTTCATGTCGCTGCTGATTTCGATTTTCACGGGTGTCATCTATGGCAATCGCCTCGACCTGTTGGTGCTCACTTTTCTGGCTTCGATGGTCGCGATTTTTTGCGCCCGTGATACCCGGAAGCGCGGCTCGATCGTGCGGGCCACGACCTTGGGGGGCGTCGTGGTTGCTACCTTCGCGCTGCTCATTGGCGTCGTGGACCAATTACCGCCCATCAGCGTGCTCCAACAAATGGGAGCCGGCCTCACCACCGGCCTGCTCACCGGCGTGGTCGTCGTGGGATTATTGCCGCTGTTGGAATCGCTTTTCAAGCGCACGACCGACATCACGCTGCTCGAGCTCACGGACTATAATCACCCGCTGCTGCGGCGCATGCAGGTAGAGGCTCCGGGCACGTATCATCACTCCCTGATGGTCGCTCAGCTCGCCGAAAACGCGGCCGATGCTATCGGCGCCAGCTCTCTGCGGGCGCGCGTCTGTTCGTTGTTTCACGATATCGGGAAAATGGTGAAGCCCGAATATTTCACCGAAAATCAGCGCGCCGACATCAATCCCCACGATTTCAATAACCCTTCCCTGTCGGCGCTGATCATCAAAAGTCACGTCAAAGAAGGTGTCGATCTCGCGCTGCAACATCACCTGCCCCGCGTCGTCGTAAATGTGATTCGTCAGCATCACGGCACGGCCTTGATCCGTTACTTTTTCTATCAAGCGGTGGGCGCGACTAAGACCGCGATGAACGATTTCCACTCTCCGCTCGATCCGGGTAAATCCACCCCGCCGCTGCCGGGTCTCGAACCGGTTCCGGTCAGCGAATCGACCTACCGTTACGATGGTCCCCGACCGCAGTTTAAGGAGTCCGCTATCATCCTCTTGGCCGACAGCTGCGAGGCCGCCTCGCGTTCGCTCAAAAAAGTGAGTCCCCAAGGTTTGAGTGAGTTGGTGGACAAGATCGTCGGTGATCATATCGGCGACGGACAGCTCGACGAGTCGCCGCTCACCCTCGCCGAAATCACCCGGATTAAGAGCAGTTTCAACTTCACACTGCTCAATATGCTACACACTCGCGTGGCGTATCCCGCCGGGGCCAAAGGGAAGACCGATACCGCTCCTCCCGCGGCCGAGCCAGCCCCAGTCGGCAATGCCTAGTCGGGGCTGTAGCCGGTCTCGCTGAGGCCGGTCCCTGCCTCGAAGTGCCCACCGGCACCGCTCTCCTCGGCCTCTCCGATAAGGATTCACCTCGGCCGGGTGATGCGTTTTACTGCTCCCGTGTTTCGAGAGATTGCCATCAACAATCAGCATCCCCGGCTTAAGCTCGACCGGAAAGCTATTCGTGCCGCGATTCATGTCCTCGATGATCAGGCCAAACGGTTTCTCGACGGGCCGCCGCCCGGTGAGCTCTCGATCGTGTTCATGACCGATCCTGCGCTGGCTCGGCTCCACGCGGACTTCCTCGACGATCCCACCACCACTGATGTGATCACCTTCGAAGGCGAACCCGCCTTTGGCACCGCCGGCGAAATCTGCGTATCCGCTGATACCGCCGCCGCCTTTGCCGAGCGCCATCACCACCATTTCAGCGAGGAGCTCACCCTCTACGTTATCCACGGCTGGCTCCACCTCGCCGGCTACGACGACCTCGAACCCACCAAAAAACGCCGCATGCGCGCCGCCGAGAAACGCGCGATGCAGTCGATACAGCATAAGACCGCACTGCCCCAATTTGAATTATCTGGGTAACGGATCGGCAATCTCCGTCGATCACGCTGTCGGCGTGGCGAGGACCATCTCCTACCCCATATGATCAACCTAACTCACCGCTGGACCACTCGCTGCATGGTCGCCGTCACTTTCGCTCTCGTAACCGGGAGGCCAACGGTCCGGGCCGATGTCATCGACATTCTAGCCGGTCCCGTGCTGCCCCCCCCGAGCAAACCGTTGAATTGGGAGCAGCCTTAATATCGGCCCACAACCCGCCACCCGACTGGAACGTCGTGCGGGTACAGTCCGGCACTCGGCTACAGCTGTCGTTGAGCGAAATTCTTGGCCAAGCCACCAACATCACGTGGTGGCATCAAACGCAGCAAATCGGTTCAACCGGCTCCGTTCCTGCCTTCGTCATCCCTGAATTTGGCGTTGCCCACAACGGCTACTACGAAGCCCGATTCACGAGCAGTGGGAGTGGGACGACCACCAGCTCGGTAGGGTTGGAGATCGTTGCCACGCCGCTTGCCCGCTCCCCCCCCTGCTCAATCTCTCCACGCGTGTGCGGCTGACCATCGAATCCCCGACGTTCACGACCGGATTCGTAATCGGCCAAGACGGTGTGCCCACGACCGGCGTTCGCACGTTCTGATTCGGGCGGTCGGCCCCACCCTAGCTGAATACGAGGTGGAAGATCCGCTACCCGACCCTCAAATGACGTTGTTCAATGTCGCCTCTGGAGGTGGAATCGTGATCGGATTTCCTGCCATTGCTTACGATGACGGCACTACCCCTCAGTCCCGTTATTTCGACTGGGTTCGCCGCGTCTCCGCTGCGGTGGGGGCATTCCCCATCAAGCTTTACGAACCGCAAACCCCAGCGCCGTCCGAGGATGCTCTCCTGATCAGGCTCTCGCCCGGTGCTTACACGGTGACCCTGCAATCTGCTGCCGGAGCGACGGGCGAAGCGATGATTGAAATCTACGAAGTGCCCGACGAAATAGCCTCAGCACTCGAAGGTGCTCCGCCTCCCTTGCCCGATCCCTTCGACCCCGAAGACTAATCTCGGAAACGCCGCAAGTCTACCGCCGCGATCCAACCGAAATTCACTTGCAAAGACTGAGCGTCGCCCTCGGGGGCTCTGCCCCCAGAACCTATTTTCCACAATCTAGTCGGCAAAACCAAAACGCGCCATCCTTCCTCTTGCACCCCGCCTGATTGCCGACACTTTGCGTTGATCGATGGCTACGCCTACTACATTCAGCTCATTTCGTAACGCCTTACTCTCCGGGCTCGTTCTGCTCTCCCCCCTCGCGGTCACGTGGTTTGTATTCTCTTGGTTGGTGGATCGGGTCGGCGGCTCTTTCCGGCCGTTAATTTCAGTCTTCCTCCCCGAGTTCTTGCGACAGGAGAGCTTCGATATGGCTTGGAACATCGTCGCGACGATATTCGTGATCCTGTTGATCGCACTGCTCGGGTTCGTGTCGCGTTGGGTGTTGACTCGCTACTTCACCCAACTCACCGAGCGCTTCATCAACAACATCCCGGGCATCGGTGCCGTCTACCGCACGGTGAAGCAGATCGTCGATACCTTCAGCGCTCAAAAACGCAACGTCTTCGAAAAGGTGGTGATGGTCGAATACCCCGCTCCCCATTCCTACGTGCTGGGTTTTCTGACCAATCGCGCCAATGGCGAGATCCAAGGTCGCACCGATAACGAGATGTGGACCGTCTTTGTGCCGACCACACCCAATCCCACTTCCGGTTTCCTAATCTTCTACCCCAAAGAGCGCGTCGTCGAAATGGACATGGCGGTCGGTGAGGCCATGAAGCTGATCATCTCCGGCGGCTCGGTCGTGCCGCCTTGGCCGCGGCCGCAACCCACGTTGAAAACCGCAGCTACCGCAAAAGAATCCTTCCCCACCGCCGAAACCCCTCCCCCCCAGCCCTGACCCGCGTGGCTCGGCCCTCTCTCCAAACCGAAGCTTTTATCCTGCAGCGGGACTCGCCCCAGGAGGCCTTCCGACCGTCCACCGCATTCTCCGCCGAACACGGTTTATTGCGTGTGCTTCAACGCATTCCCCGCAAGCCCAGCCCCGACTATCTGCCGCTGGATCTGTTCGACCGCGTGGGCCTAATGCTGGAGGGCGGCAACGCCGGCTCGTGGTTCGTCAAAGAAGTGCGGCTGCTCGAACGTTTCACCGGCATCGGCGCTCACTACCGCCGCCTTCAGCCCGCCGCGGAATTCACCGCTCTGATTGCCCGTAACTCCGTGCATGAGGATAGCCGAGACTCCGTGTATCGGCTCCTGCAGACCGCCCTCACCGCCTTCAGCATCACGGACCGTCCGGACATCGTGGGCTTCAAAAGCCGGTTTTGCTTCGCGCGCGACGAAGGTTATCCGCTGCGCGAACATTGGTTCTCCACCCTTCGATCGGAGGATCGCACCACCGTCGCCGATTTACTCAATCGCCCAACCTCCGACCAAACGATCTCGACTACGGAAGTCGCCCGCCTCGGCCAGAAACTCGAAGACTACTTGCGGGGTCACACCGACATCCTCGTTGACTAGCCGACCATGCAATTCGACCTGACCGCCCGGACGGCCCAACTCAGCGTAGGCGAACTCGCCGACTTTGCGATCGGCCCTCGCGACAGCGGCGAAGGCCAGACCGGGATCTGGCGCGCCCAACTCGGCACCCACTGGCATCACGAGATGCAGGCTCAAACCGAGACCGAGGACAGCAGTGCCAAATTCGAAGTCTCAATCGAGGGACAGGTCATGCATCGCGGATGGCAGATTCAGCTCAACGGTCGGATCGACCAAGTCCTCTACCGCGACAGCGTGAACGTGTTGCGCGAAATCAAAACGCTAACCCGTCCCGTGCCGTTGCCAGAAGCGGAATTGCGTCACGACTACCCCCACTACTTTGCCCAGCTCGCCACCTACCTCGCCTTGCAACGCATCGCCGCGCCAGAATTGAAGCTGCGCGGAGAGCTCGTGTTTGTCGAAACCGGTAGCGGCTTGTCCCAAACGATCACGTTCTCGCGGGGAGACGAGGCCCTATTCGAATCGCGCATCGAGCGGCTGGCCCAGTTCCTCGATTTGCATCATCAGGCGCAAGCGCGCCGACGCAGTCTGAGCTTTGCCCCCGCCTTCGCCGATCTTCGGGCCGGCCAAGAAGACACGCGCCAACGGCTGGAAACCGCCTTCACCTCCCATCGCATCGTCGCCTTCGAAGCGCCCACCGGGTTTGGCAAAACCGGCGTCATGTTGGAGACGGCACTCAGCGCCCTCAAAACCGGTGACTGC
>Ga0075118_10001062_pt1 | contig 21033 bp, 20 predicted proteins | sample AntAceMetag02UKE_FD_69794 | JGI IMG/M metagenome (GOLD analysis project Ga0075118, IMG submission 69794) | Saline lake microbial communities from Ace Lake, Antarctica - Antarctic Ace Lake Metagenome 02UKE | ecosystem: Environmental > Aquatic > Non-marine Saline and Alkaline > Saline | place...
GCCGGCAGGGTGGCCACCAGGGTTTTGCCTTCGCCGGTCTTCATTTCGGCGATCTGGCCTTCGTGCAGCACCATGCCGCCGATCAGCTGCACGTCGAAGTGGCGCATGCCCAGCACCCGCTTGCCGGCTTCGCGCACCACCGCAAAGGCTTCCGGCAGCAACTCATCAAGCAGCTGGCGCTGCCTGGCCGGGGATTCCGCCTTCGCCAGCATCTCCTTGAAGCTGGCAGTCTTGCCACGCAGCTGGTCGTCGCTGTATGGGGCGATCTCCTCCTCCAGCAGGTTGATGTCCGACACCAGGGGCTGAAAGCGCTTCAGCTTGCGGGCATTGGGATCACCCAGCAGGAATTTGAGCATTGCAGCGGCCACCTTATTGGCTTCAGCTTATCACCGCTGAACCTCTGAACGTTTGCAAGAAGCAAGGCAGGGCAAGGGGTTTGGCCTCACCAGCGTCCGCTAATGACGGCTCAAGGCAGGGTCTGCCGGCAGATTGGAAAGGGGCTGGCCGGTGAAGCTTGAGGATGGCAGCCGGCCCTGGAACGCCATGCCTGCCCGCCCACCCTCTGCTGAAGCTGTGTCTGGCCCTGCGGCCATCAGGCTGATCGCCCACGGACCGCTGAAGCTGCGGCTGCTTTGGCGTCTTGGCGCCCTGCAGCAGTTTCTCGATGCCCACAGCTTCTGGGCCTGCGGCCGCAGCCGCCACGACCTGCGCCGCATGCTGGGGGGCAGCAGCGCCGTGGTGAGTGCCTGGCGGGAGGGCGAATTGCTCGGCTTTGGCAGAGCCACCAGCGATGGGGTGTTCCGAGCTGTGCTCTGGGACGTGGTGGTGGCCGAGGCAAGCCAGGGTCAGGGGCTGGGCCGCAGCATCGTCGAGGAGTTGCTGCACGCACCGGCGATCAAGCGGGCCGAGCGGATCTACCTGATGACGACCCAGGGAGCTGGCTTCTACGAGCGACTCGGTTTCAGCTACGGCCACGCCCAAACCTTGCTGGTGCGCGACCGATTGGCTGATTCAAGCGGATGAAGAGATTCGAACTCTCGACTTTCTCCTTGGCAAGGAGATGCTCTACCACTGAGCTACATCCGCGATTCGACGCTTCCGCCGAATCAAGAGCATGCCCTAAAGGGTGCCCCCCAGTCAAATCAGAGGAGCTGGTGCCGTCGCTGGGGTCGTCTAAGTTCAAGTCCATGACACCGCGTTTCGTCCAGAGCCTCTGGAACAATCGGGAACTCTGGTGGACCCTGGCAACAGGGCGGATTCAGAGTCTCAGCAACGATTGGCTTCTGGCTGTTTCCGTACCATTGCCAGCAGTTAATTGATGTCGTGGGACACGAACTGCAAGCCGGCCTGGATCTGTTGAAAGCCGGCCAGCCTCAGCAGGTTGAGCGCTGCTGTTCAAAAAATCGCCAAGGCACCCGCCTTAGTGGTGCACATCAGAATTAGGGACGAACTAGCTCATCACTTCGAAAGACCTCCTTGCGTCTTCGCTTCCACTTCTATTGCCCCATATTCAGGAACCAGGGCTCGAAAGCAATTGCTCTAAATGGCTAAGCAATTAAATAGCACCAGTCAGATGCTGGCTCCTGCTACTCTGGACCTGGAAAACACCACTCTGAAACCATATGATACCACTCAGGGACTAGAAAACGCTAATCTGAAACTACAAAATGCCAGTCATGAGCTGAATCAAAGTAATTCCAGCAAAAGCTGCAGATTTATTCATTAAGTTGGGGAAACCACTCTATTCCTCGAATTCTAATACATAACAAATGAGCAACACAGCACTCATCGCCGGCATCACCGGCCAAGACGGGGCATATTTGGCTCGCCATCTACTTGAGTCGGGTTACCGGGTAGTGGGCAGTAGTCGCGATGCCCAAAGTAGTGATACCAGTCGTCTGCGCAGGCTCGGCGCCGATCAAGACATTGAGCTCATCTCCTTGGCCCCCAACGATTTCCGAAGCGTGCTTAAGGCACTGTCATCTATCGAGCCAACTGAGGTATATAACCTTGCCGGGCAAACGAGTGTGGGGCTCTCGTTTGAGCAGCCTGTTGAATGCATGGAGTCAATCGCCAGTGGTACGTTAAATTTTTTAGAGGTGCTGCGCTACCTTGACGCACCAACACGTCTCTTCAGTGCTGGCAGCTCGGAGTGCTTCGGTGATACCCAGCAGAAACCGGCAAATGAGACAACTGCCTTCCATCCCAGAAGCCCCTATGCCGTCGCCAAAAGCACAGCCTTCTGGCAGGTGGCAAACTATCGTGAGGCCTATGGTATTTTCTGCTGCACGGGTATTCTTGCCAACCACGAATCACCGCTCAGGCCTTCACGCTTTGTGACCCAGAAGATCATTGAAGGAGTACGAAGCATCAAGCGGGGAGATAGCCATGAGTTAAGACTCGGCAATCTCGACATTTGGCGCGACTGGGGTTGGGCGCCTGAGTATGTGCTGGCCATGCACCAGATGCTCCAGGCCCCAGAGCCCAAGGACTACTTAATTGCATCGGGTGTTACCACATCACTGCGTGAGTTTGTACGCCTGGCCTTTGTTGCTGCTGGGCTGGACGTAGAAACCTACCTGATCAGCGACGCCACCTTCCTGCGGCCAAGTGATCTTAGATACTCTGCCATGGATCCTAGCCTCATCGCCGCCGATCTCGGCTGGAAGGCTCAGGTGTCACCGGCTGAGATCGTCCAACGAATGTACGAAGAGAGACTCATCTAACACAGAAAACTACGTTCTGGATCCCTGCGTTTTGGTGACCTTCACTTCTCCAATCAACCTTTAACTTCTATGGCCAAAACGCATTGATCACTGGAATTACCGGTCAAGAGGGTTCCTGTCTTGCGGAACTACTGCACTAGAAGAGTTGTGAGGTACAGGGGCATCCAGCGACGCGCCAGCAGCTTCAACACCAACCGCCTCGACCACCTCTATCAGGACCCTCATGAACGCAATCCACATCTGAACCTGCACTATGGCGATCTCACGGATAGTACCAACTTGATCCGCATCATCCAAAAGGTGCAGCCCGCATAAATCTATACTCAAGGTGCTCAAAGTCACGTGGCTGTGAACTATGAAACTACTGAATACACAGCCAATTCCGACGCTCTGTGAACCCTTCGCCTCCTCGAAGCCGTGGCGGATCCCCTTGGGCTCACCAGCAAGGCTCGCATTTATCGGTCCTCTACAAGTGTGTTGTATGGCTTGCTGTAGAAAATATACAAGAAGGAGAGAGCTATCTTCTTTCCCTGCAGCCACTATGGTGTTGCCATCCTTTATGCCTGCTGGATCGGGGTCGATTACTGTAAAGCCTATTAAATGCATGCTTACACTGGCACTCTGTTCAGCCATGAATCACCACAGTGGGGCGAAATCTTCGTAGCCCGCAAGATCACACGAGGCCTTGCCCGCATTGATGGCGGGCTTGACGATTGCATCTTCATGGACAACCTCGACTCGCTTCGCGATTGGGGCCATCCACGTGATTATGTGGAGATGCAGTGGCTGATGTTGCAGCAGGAGGGGCTACCGGAGAATTTCGTGATCGCCACAGGCCGTCAGGAAAGTGTAACGCGGTTCATTGAACTCACCGCCAAGCACCTGGGATGGAATGGTATCACTTGGAGCGGTGAAGGCCTCAGCGAGATCGGCTCTCCAGTTGACAATGGAACACCCATCGTAAGGATTGATCCCCGCTACTTCCGTCCAGCGGAAGTGGAAACGCTCCTGGGTGATCCCACCCGAGCCAAGGAAAGACTGGGCTGGACGCCCACCACCACACTGGAAGAGCTGGTGGCAGAAATGGTCGCCTGCGACAAGGAAGAAGCTGCGAAGGAATCCATTCTAAGGCGGGAGGGATTTGACGTTGTGGGATCAATGGAAAACCCCACGACGAAACCCTTGTCATTAACAACAAAGCAAACAGCTGAGTCCTGAAACCGTGTCTTCTGTGGCCTGCCTTCTGCCAAGAAGGCACATCAGAGATGTGAGCCAAAACGGGCGTAGGCCTCAAGATGTTGCCGCACTAAACGATCCATTTCGTAATGGCGGCGAAGACGCGTGTAGTCCTCAGACCCGAGGCGATGGCTGGGGCGCTGCTGATCCACAGCTTCACCACTCCCGAGCCAGTCCGCCCATGCCTGAGCATTGAGAGGCGACAAAAAGGTCACGAAACCCTGACCAACCTCCCGATGCACTTCAAGATCGGAAGCTACAACCGGCGTGTCACAAGCCAAGGCCTCAATCAGGGGTAGGGAGAAGCCCTCGGCAAGCGAGGGAACCAGCACCGCCTCAGCATGGCGATAGAGCCAGGCGAGCATCGGGTCAGTCACCGAAAGCTGGAGAACGGCATGCTGGAGAGCGTGGTTGGCGATGCACTGATGCTCTTGAGGGGTCCAAGAACCGCCACCTGCGAAGACAAGGAGCGGAAGATCACAGCCTGCCGAGCAACCACGATGCAATATCGCCAGTGCTCGCATCAAGGTCTGACCATTCTTGTAGGCGTGGCGTTTACCCACCATCAGCCAGAAGCGCCGATCCACAAGCCCATCCACCTGCTGGGGGGGGATCTGATCCATGGCCGTAGCCAGATGAATCACATGGACAGGGGTACGAATACGCGGGTAAAAGAAATTGAGGTCATCAACAGATGCTGCACTGATGCTGATGATCAAATCAGAGGCAGCAAGCCAGCCTGGCTTGTTTGCATGGGGGGAGCGCAGAGCTGGAAGAAAGAAGTGTTCAGGATGTCGCTCTGGGGTCATGTCAAACAGGGAGCTCACAAGACGCTGCTCGCTGTGTAGCCGGTAGGGGCGGCCGCCATAGAAGGTGGCATGAACCACATCAGCCCGACGCCATGATGACGGGTTCAGCCAACATCTGGGTGGCCTTGAGGCACGGCTCACGCATACACCAGCCTGCAGAAGCTCAGCGGCAAGAGAATCGAAATAACGGCTGATACCACCTCGGCTCTGACGCCGAAAGATCTGAGCGTCAAAACCAATGTGCAGAGAATCCACAGATTGAACGCCGGTTGGAAAGGATAAGGAATAAAACGCTTGGGATGAAACAAGCGCGGATTGCCTAACAATCGACCTGGAACCATGATCGCTATGGCAGGCTGTGATCAGCTTACAAGCTCCCAGCCTATGGCCAAAGCCCCTGAAGGCATGGACTGTGAGGTATCTGATCAGACTGACACAGAGGCCGCTGGCCATCCACAACCGTTGATCACGGTCATTACACCCTGCCTGAATGCGATTGCCACCATTGCCGAAAACCTCCTGAGCGTCCTGGCGGCCCGTGAAGCTCTGAAACGAGATGGATGGCTTCTGGAACATCTCATCATTGATGGTGGCTCTGACGACGGCACGACCGAACTGGTGGCTGAGTATGCGGACAGATATTCATTCTGCCGGTGGATCGCCAACATCCGAGGCGGCCCCTATGCGGCCATGAATGCAGGGCTGGAGCAGGCCAGCGGCCACTACACCCACGTGCTTAATTCCGACGATCTGCTGCTGGATTCAGCTGGCTATGCCGCGTTCTTACAGGAGGGGCACAGGAAGGGGGCCAAGGTACTGATCACTTCCATCGGCTACTTCCGGAGACCCGATCGTCAGCTCAAAAGCCTATGGCTCGTGAATCCTGTGCCGATGAACACAAGCGAATGGAAACAGCAGCTCTTACGAGGGCTGCATTACCCACATCCGGGCTTTATTGCAGAGACAGAACTATACAGAGATGAAGCCTTTGACGAAAAGTACAGCCTATCGGCAGACTACAAACTGATGCAGAAACTTCTGCTGGGGCCCGCACGACCAGAAACAACGCTGCTTTACACCCAACCGCTCGTGGCGATGGCGGAGGGAGGAGCAACAGGCAGCTGGAGAGCCATCCTCAAGGGCTGGAAGCAACTGACGGCCATCAATCAAGAACTGGGGATCCAGGCATCGAGCGCGAAGCGCTATTGGAAAAAAGCACGACGTAGGTTACTGCCCCTGGCTGAAAAGATCATGATCGAAAAGCTGGAAGGCTGTGAGCGATGAGTGGATTAAAGGTCGCCTTTGATGTGAGTCAAACGGGTGGGCGCAAGGCTGGATGCGGATACTATGCGGCCTCTCTGATTGAGGGTCTGCTGACCTCAGACGTGACCAATGAGTTCACATTGCTGACCAGCTTCGGTGACTTCTTCCATGACCCCACACTGGCTTTTGCCCTGCCCCATCTCGGCCAGGGTATTCGCTATGGGCCACGTCTTCTGCGCCGAAAAGATGCAGAAATCTTTTGGCGCGACCATGACAGGGGTGGTCACTTTCTGGAGCAATTTGACGTCGTTCATGCCAACAACTTCTGGTGCCCTCCCTGGCCGATGCCAGGAGCACTCATCTACACGCTCTATGACATGAGCTTTCTCGACCACCCCGAATGGACAACCGAAAAGAACCGACGGGGCTGCCTTGAGGGCGTTGAACGGGCCGTCACGCTGGCCGACAAATTCGTGGCCATTTCCGAAGCAACCAAGCAGTCCTTTCTCAAGCACTTCCCACAGATCACACCAGAGAAAGTGCATGTGATTTATCCAGCCTCTCGCTTTGGTCAACCTGGCTTCAATGCAGCACCAAAAAGACCAAGACAGGAGATCTTCAACATCGGAAACCCTTTCTTCCTATCAATAGGAACCATTGAGCCAAGGAAGAATCAGACCTTCCTCCTGGACGTTTACCATCAATATCGGCACCGAGGTGGAGAAGCGACTCCTCTTGTACTGGCTGGCAAGAAAGGATGGCTAATGGATGACTTTGAAGAAAAGATTGTGGCATCACCCTGGGCTAGCGACATTTTCATATTGGGCTACGTGAGCGATGGTGAGTTGGCTTGGCTTTACCAGCACTGTCTTGTCAATCTCTACCCCAGTCACTATGAAGGGTTTGGTTTGCCCGTTCTGGAGGGAATGGCCTTTGGAGCTTGCACGCTCTGTTCTAACAGTACGTCCATGCCAGAAATAGTAGGAGATGCAGGGATCCTGCTCCCGCCAGATGATTTGGAGAGGTGGGTTCACGCTCTGGAATCGGTGGTGTCTGAAACCGAAAAGCGCATCAGCCTTAAGGAAGAAGCTCTAAAACGCTCAACCAGCTTCCAATGGGAACAAAGTATTATGCAGACTTTGAGTCTATACGAAAAAGCAACAAGGTGATATCCTCCTCAAGCCCAAGTGTAGATGACCAAGACTCAACGGATGGCCAAGAATATCTAGGGACTCCTAAAAAAGGAGCGTCTACCTACCTACCATGTAACCTTCCAGAAAGGTTAGCTAGAAAATGGGACAGGCTTTGTTGATGTCCGAAAGGGAAAAGACTCCTCGCATTGAAGGAGCATAGTAAGAAGCCGCTTTGAGCAGGAAGACAAGTCCAACTCCACGGCTACAGAGGTGTCGTCAGATGCAAGATCAATATATTCGATCATAAGCGTATGAGACTGGATACTTTTTCTGCCCTTAATCCAGTCAAGCAGCCCATCCGCTACTTTTCTAGAAATGCATATCGCGCCATAGTCTTTAACAACTACCTCAAGCCAATTCGCGAAGCTATCGGCCAAAGGAGGAGGGCAGTGATAATAATGCTCAACCAAGAGCAGATCATGGATAAAAAACTTCACCTTCAAGCCCCGGCAGCGAAGATACTGATAATAATCCGCATAATTAGACTGAAATTCAGGGCGTAGATCCATAGCAAAGAAAATATCGCCTGATGCGAAGTCTATAGGATCATCATTCAACCCCTCATTCTGCACATCAAGGAAAGTAGTAGTGAATTTACGAGCATATCTGTATGACTGATCCAATGTGGCGTAAACAGGTTCAATGCGCCAGCCGACAGGAGGATTTAACAACCACTCTCTCAATATGTACCTAACGTCTTGCGCAATCCCGGTAACTACTTGGTTGTTGATCAGGCCTGAGACATCTACGAGTAACTGCATTTGCGCCTGCGGTGGCGGGAATGTCAAGGCAATCGCTTGAGCAATCGACAATAAATCATCATCAGATGGCTCTTCGGAAGAAAGTGCCGCAATAGAGGGAATCAAGGTTTTAGGCATGAATCGTCTAGTAGAATAAAAATGCTCAACTGCATTCATATAGCGCTCAGCACATCGTAAAGGATCATGCGTTGTACGTATTTCGTTCAAGGCATTAGTACCAAGTTGTTGGCGCTTTTCGCAATCACGCCAAAGAGCCTCCAAAGCTTCAATAAGATCTTGGTCTGTAAAATCATCTGGCAACATCAAAACATTATCGTTGGCCAAGTCGGCCATGCTGCCATTGGCATTAACGATCGTGGGGTGGCCATAGTTCATGCAGTCAAGAACGGCTGCCGAAGTTTCACCACGCGTGAGTGATCGCAACTGAATCGTCAAGTCTGCAGCAGCCAGATATAGACGATAAACCTCCTGCTCTAACCAGCCAGTGATGCAGACTCTTGAACCGCCGGGGTGGCGAGTGATGGATGAGAGAAGTTGTGATCCGTAGTCACCAGGTAAGCATTCACCGACAAACATTAAGCGACAACTACTTGCCTCCGCCAGATCAGAACTTTGCCATGCTTGCAACAAGCGGTGGTTGAGCTTTGTGGGTGCAATGATCCCGAAGGAGCAAACCACAAAATCAGTAGGAGACAATCCGAGCGCAATACGCGCTTCAGGCTTATCAAATTGCAATACGGGCGCACGCAGAAGTGGAATCACCGTCAAACTATGCTCGTCAAGCCCATACCACTTCTCGGCGAGTTTGAGCGCATGATCTGAGTGAACAACTGTGCCCAAGCCATCTTCAATCACCTCCCTACTACAAGGATACTTCAATACTACTTCTGTAGCATCCTTGCATTGGGCTTTGTCAACAAGGCCAAGGTATCCGTGAGAACGATAAATGCTTCGATTAAAGTAGCCAAAAGCATATCCATGCATATCTATATGATGAAGTATGCCAGAAAGAAAAAAGTCATGTAACACAACAACACCTGGAACCACTTTCAGCAATCCGAACATGTGTTCATGAAATGTGGAGTTACCAAAGTGGTAAAGAACACGGTCAAAACGGTCAGCGTTGGCGACAAACCATTCAAGAGTGCGGATTGGGCAGTTGGCCATTATCCAAGGATCCGTAACATTCGCTTGAGCAACTACAACTTCAATCTCGTAATATTTCGACAATGCAGGCAGCAATGCGGCGCTGTAGTCGGAAATTCCCGAGCGCTCCGGCGGAAGTGGAGAAAGATAAGCAAGGAGAGGCCGAGTAAGATCGCTAATATTAAGCTTTTGTTCTGCATCGCGCTCGGCATATTTACGTTCCATTGCAGATATTGAACGCCGTGCGCTTTCGTTCCACGAAAATCTTGCCGCCTGTTGAGTGCCATGCGAGATAAGATGCTCGCGGAATGCAGCATCGGCAAGAGCACGTTCCATTGCGTTAGCTATGGCAAAATCGGAATATGGATCAAACACGGCTTCTGATAGATCAACAACTTCCGGCAGGCTTGATGTATTCGCTGCAATCACCGGTGCCCCGCAGCGCATGGCCTCCAGTGCAGGCAAACCAAAACCTTCATGCAATGATGGAAAAACAAATAATGCACACAAGTTGTAGAGAGATATCAGATCTTGTTCAGGGACGAAGCCGGTCAGGATAAGTTCATCTGCTCCGAGCCCTTGTTCCATCGCCAGTTTCACCAGAAGGCGTCGGCTCTCCGGTTGCACTGAACACACTATGGCCAATTGATGGTTTGTTCTCAGTTGAGTTTCCAGCCGAGCAAATGCGCGAATAAGGCCTTCTATGTTTTTGCGATGATCAATACCGCCGGTATACATCACAAATTTGCGAGTAAGGCCATACTTTATCCGTAAACTTTTCTGAGCATCAGGAGATATCGTAATTTTCTTGAAGCAACTGTCCGCGTCTGATGAAATATTTATGCAGCGCTCAGACGGCAGGTCTAGATGATGACAGCCTTCTTGTCGGGAAGACTCAGAGATCGCTAACCATAAATCAGCTCGACGCAGATATTGGGCCTTCTCAAAGTACCAGCCCTTGACTAGCGGATTATTCAGATACGATTTTGAATGTATGAGCGGGATAAGGTCGTATAGGATAACCACATATATAATGTCTGTCGAAAAGTGCTTGATGCTGGTCACAGCATCGTCAACCAACCCTTCGAAGAGGCTACTGACAAGAACTATATCTGGTTTAAGGCTTACGAGAAAAGCCTCTCGGATCAGCTCACTGGCTTGACACCGCCAATAGTTGGCAGCATCCTTTCTAGCCGTAGACCTAGGAGAATTCCAGATACGAATACATTCCGGTTGTAATAAACTTACGAAATGAGCGCGCACACGAGCAATAGAGTCTGGGAATGCGCCATTCAATACAAGAATAACTTCATGAGATCCGCGGTTGCTAACGATCGCAGAGGCAAGTGACATTGTATAGCGTCCAATCCCACGATTCCATGAGCCTGTAGATTGAGCGCCTTGCATATCGATAACGATCCGCATCAGCGTTGCCCTTCCTGATGAACTTTAATCGCGCCCTTTAGATCAGCATAGATCTGTCTAGCTCGAGGGCTTAACTGGTTAAGATCCTCAGGCGCTTTAGGTAAAAAATGCTGGAATCCAACAGGGTGAACTTGCCAAGCGAAATACAACTCTCCCAATTTGTTAGCAGCGCCAAGCCTTGAGGCCGAAGTGATGACGGCGCGTTTTAGACGTGGGTGATTATTGACAACCCGGATCGCCCGGAACAGCATACGTTTAGAAACCTCCTTCACCTTTACCTGAACACGAAGTCTCCTCATTCTGTGAATGAAGTCCATCGACCAACGCAGTGGCTTGGTTAGGTGCCAAGAGGTGCTTGCAAGAACAGCAGCAAGTTGAGCATGGTATTGATCTGCAGTGGCTAGAACTCGCAGGGCTTTGCTCTCAGCTTGCTGGGCTTTGTTCTCGGCTTGCTGGACTTTGTTCTCGACAAACCTGCAGAAAGGGTGCGAGGCACTCCCACTCAAGACAAAACCATCAAATACATTTGGCGGAGAACTAAATGAACTCACAAGTTCAAAATGTCTATGGGAAACATAGAAACGATTCAACCCATCGAAATATACAAACTTATAGCCCTTGCGTAGGAGTAGTTGCTCCCACTCGTTATAGCTTTTGTCTTGCGTCAAAGGGCGAGTACTCTCTATCACTAACACCCAAGGGAGCATCAACTCGCTCTGCCAACTCTCCAAAACAGGCCCCTCCGACTCTTCGACATCAATCTTCATCCAATGAATATCCTGAACACCAATACGGTCAAACAACATGTCAAGTGATATCACTGGGACCAATGTTTCATGATACCGAAAGCCTTCTTCTTGGTGCCTCAGAGCGAGATCAGTGACGGCGGTAGAAAGACCGGTGTCTGCAAACTCATAGAATTTTAAGGTGCCCGATTGGTTGCCAATAGCCACCTGCATTACAATTTCATCTGGGCGAGCCAGCTTTAAAAGCTCTGAGTATTGCTGCGTCGGCTCGACATTTACACCCCGCCAGCCATGCTCATAAAATGCAAGGCTTACAGAATCAACAAGCGGGTCTTGCGCACCGATATCAACATAAAATCCCTTCTCGACATGCTTAAGCGCACGCCAAAGCATAACGTCCTCAAAGTTCTGAGCATATGAAGTAATACCCATTAGATTTCTTTTCGAATGATGATCAGCATAGAGGTACTGACATACTCGCCAATCATCAGCTTTACATGCTGACGACCATGGGTATAGTAAGGAGGGTAATCAAACGCAATATCATGTTGTTCCGATCCTGCATCAAAATCCAGTGCCTCGATAGCACAGCCAAGCTTTCGTAAGCGATAATCAAAAGCTTCAATATCTCCCTTGCGATAAATCACGCTTTCACCCACTTCAATGGTATCCTGGTTTGAAGATACGTTAAACTCTGTAGTGTGGACTGCTATCCCACCGGGCTTAAGGCAGTCCAAAGAATTTATCAGAAATTGCAAGCCAGCTTCCAAGCTGCCTAAGTGTTCGAAAGAGCAGGAGCTCCAACTGAAATCATACATCTCACTTGGAATACGACTCAGATCGCGCATGTCGATGTTTTGATAACTTACTCTGGCATCAAAGTCGCAAAAACTGAGAATGCCGGGCCAATGAATACTAGCGAGTGAGTCTCCAAGCTGGCCTGTTTCCTCCCAGCTGGAATCATCAGTTTCGCCATGAAAATCTGACGCGATCAATTGAACACCGCGTTCAGCAAAGAGTGAGGCCAATGGCTCCATTCCTACCGCAAAACCAATGCCTTTATGATCCGGAACCAGCAGGCCGCGTTCTTCCAGCACTTGTGCAATAGCACACCATTCCCAGAGTTTTCGGTGCATCGTCTTCTCGTTATTCATACCGTCCCATACAACGCCCCAAATGGCTTTCCTCTCGAGCTCTAGTAGCGGGGCTCCTTTGGCAATACGTTGCCTCCAGATCTGGTACCAAGAGGATGCGAAATGTTCTTGCCGGCATAACATAGAACGAATAACAGGTAAACTAAATTGCTTAGGCATGACACTCGCCCTGTCGCGACGACTTCATGACACGACAGATAAAGTCTCCATCGACAATATCCTCCACAAGCTGTAGATTAGCCAGTTGCATCAAGAGATCTTTTGATTTTCCGGTGAAGAAGTGCAAGTGAAACCTCGTGTACTCATAGAGGTATTCAAAACATGGTGTTGCGTGTGCCATGCTCCCCCCTTCATGTAGCAAGCGTTCCATTCGTTGCAACTCCTGAACAGGATGCCTAAAGTGCTCCAAGACATTGTTCGAAAAGATTCCGTCAAAGCGCATAAGTTGTAATTGCTCTGAAGAGCAAACACACCAATCTTGAGCTAAGCTGTGAGTGGCAGAGATATGAGGCTCATAGGCATAGACAATCCATCCTTGAGCTCGTAATTCCTGAACAGTGCGGGACCAACCACCTGCCCCATAATTCAGATAAACACCGCGTTTGTCTGGATTGAGTGCAAAAAACGCCCGTAGCTCACGCTCAGTCGAGTCTCCTTCTTGATAGACTTGATAATGCCATTCATAGTCCTCGGCGAGTCCAGCCTCAGTTAAAGCAAACATCTTGTCTGGCCCATAGATTACTTCGCATGCAGGGCAAATATGTCTCAGTAAATCACCACCACCAAAGATACAGTGAGACCTTAGTTTGCTAAATTGGTTGTCTGACGCCTTAAATCCGCATAACGGACAGCCTCTTGTTGACGTCTCCTCTAAGTTCTTCCTGAAAACGAAATCAACAATACTCCACTTGGCAGCTATCTGACTGCGTAGGAGCGTGCTCTGGATTTCCTTCAACAACGCATCAACACCGGCTAAGCCTAGCGAATTGGATGTCTCGCCAACAGGCAAGTTTCTGATAGCACTACGTGGCGCAATTACCATGCCAGTAGGGCCTAATATGTTATTAATTACTTGTAGAAGACTCACGGGTGCTCCACTTGCTGTGAATGAACAACAAATCGTGCATCTAGCCAAGTACACCCTGCAAAAAGGGGTTTTCCAACATTAATGACACTAAAGTGCAATGCTTGCTCACGCCATTCATGGTTGTCAACAAAGTGTGTGCCTGAACTGGTAAGCGCCGTGTGAATAGAGTAAGTACCAGGTCCAAGAAGCATTAAAAAGCTGATTTCGAAGTAAACGATGCCATCGGGTGATATGCTTTCAACAGCTTGACCTTGTAAATCAGTATTGGTTCCGTAGATCATTAGCCCGAGTCTGTCTTTGATACCAAAGCCTAGAACTAAGCGCTCATTGTATTGCCGAACCTGCACTGCAATGCGAAGTAAGACCGGCTGTCCGACGCGAACTACGTCAACTCGCAAGCCCTCACTGTCGAACAATGCAATATCCGTAACTTCAGCCTTGCCGGTCCCCGAAATGATTTGTATCTTGTTATCTTTCCCAGCCTGCTGGGAAATTTTGGCGGCTGACTCAACGCTGAGCAGCAAGGCATTATAGTAATCCATGACTTCTTCCGGCTCCCCTTCCCTGACCAATCTACCAGAATTGAGTAGTATAGCTCGGTCACAAATAGCCTGAATAGCTCCTTTATCGTGACTGACAAGTAACAAGGTCGTGCCCCGCTCACGGAACTCACGAATGCGGGCAAAACTCTTATGTTGGAAATAGGCATCTCCCACTGACAGCGCTTCGTCGACGATCAACACATCAGGGCGATGGGCTGTGGCGACACTGAAGGCCAAGCGCATTTGCATACCGCTGGAGTAAACGCGCACCGGCTGGTCGATGTAGTCTCCGATTTCGGCAAAGGCCTCAATTTCCGGCATCAGATGGGCGATCTCATCGACCCCGTAGCCAAGGAGCTGGCCCGCCATGAAGGCATTCTGACGGCCGGTGAAATCGGGATGGAAGCCCATGCCGAGCTCAAGCATCGCCGCAACACGACCGGTAATGTGCACTCCGCCAGTGGTGGGCTGGGTGGTACCAGTGATCATCTTGAGCAGGGTGCTTTTCCCCGCGCCGTTGATGCCGATGATCCCCACCGCCTCGCCGGGATTCACTGTGAAGTCAATGTCTTGCAACACCCAGTGCAGGTGGTGGCGACGCTGATGGAATGGACTGATCCACTCGGCCAGCCGAGCCCAGCGGCTGGGATACTTCTTGTAGGCCTTGCCTAGATGGGAAACTGTGATCGTGCCCATTACAGTTCATCCACCATTTCACCCGAGTGTCTGCGGAACAGGCGTAAGCCGACAGCACACAGTGCAAACGCGCATATCGTCATATAGGTCAGGCTGCTCCAAGCCGGCCATGTTCCCCTCACCAACACACCCTGAACCGCGCCAATGAAGGCGGCCAATGGATTGAACGCCATCAATGACTGCGTCCACGGCGGCAAGATGGTGGGAGAATAAACGATCGGCGTCAGCCAGAACCAGAACGTGACAATGATACCGAAGGCCTGGCCGACATCCCGGAAAAAGACGTTGAGCACCCCCAGCACCATGCCCAAGCCTGTCGAAAAAGCGACCAGCAGAACCAGCAGCGGAAACAATGCCAAGTAGGCCGAACCAGGAAAACTGCCGCTGATTAACAGAAAAACGGTGAACAACGAAAAAATAATGGTAAAATTTAGCAAAGCATTAGCAACCACCACGGCTGGTAAGCAGATGCGCGGAAATCTCAGCTTCTTCAGAAGATTCGCATGTTCGATGAACATCGTTTGCGACCGGCTCGTGATCTCGGCAAACAAGCCCCAGGAGAGAACGCCGGCGCAAAGGAAGATGCTATAGCCAAATGTATTGTCAACTCCTGGGAGCCTGGTACGCATGATTTGAGCAAAAATCACAGTATAAACAAGGATCGTGGCCAAAGGATTGACCACGTTCCACGCAAAGCCAAAGATCGAATTCTTGTATTTGCTCTCAAACTCTCGCTTCACACTGCTGGAGATGAATCCGCGGTAGGCCCAGAGTTCCCGGATCAATCGCATCAGTCAAAAACCTCCGATAGCACATGGGTAGATGATGGTCGCAAGACGTCTCATTGTTACGAAGGAACGAATGCAGTGCTTGAGTGCAAACTAATTTAAGCAAAAGGGCGAGCGGTACTAACATTCTCCATAGGAAGCAGTATCGACAATCTAGGTCATTGGATTGTCTTGATCCACACACCCTTAATCATACAATAACTCCCTTGGCCCCGGGCGTCACAAAGAAGCATCCTTGTGAATCGAAAGGCCTTGATGCTCGGTCTGATCGGAACGAGCCAGAATAGATTCAACTCAATTACAATTAGCAGTAAGTAGGGCTGTAGCCATTCAGTGGTCGTGACAGCGAACATCGCTACGGCTGACCCTGACGGCGGCCTGATTGCCGGTTGTGTCTCATGTAGAGACTGCCTGAGACGAGAGCCCCTCCTGCCGGGATTTCAGAAGCGGACTGGTTGGCATGGCCGGCCAGTGCCCGTTTTCTGATCCTGCATCAACAGCAGGAGATTCAAGTGCTGCGCCAAGAGAACGAACAGCTCCGAGCTGAACTCACCGCCCTGGCGACGGAACTGGCCAGCCTGCGCGACCGGATCGGGCGAACGTCTCGCAACTCTTCCAAACCACCCTCCAGCGACGGGTAGGGTTTTAAGCCGTCTGAACGCCGTAAAGGCAGTGGCCGCAAGCGGGCTGGCCAGCCGGGCCATCCCGGATCCGGGCCGGAGCTGCTGCCGATCGAGCGGGTGGATGAAGTGCTGGAGTACCACCCCCAGGCCTGCCGCCGTTGCGGGCAGCTGCTGGACGGTGTGGGTCCAGATCCGCTGCGCCATCAAGTGATCGAGATCCCGCCGATCACACCGCTTGTGATCGAGCACCGGCTGCACCGGCTGGTCTGCCCCTACTGCTCGACCAGCACCTGTGCCACCCTGCCGGCGCATGTTGGGGGCAGCCGTTATAGGCCAAGGCTGAGTGCTCTGGTGGGCCTGTTTGGCAGTGCTTTCCCGTTGAGTTTCAGCAAGACCCAGGCGCTGCTCCATCAGCTGCTGGGGGTGGTGATCAGCCGCGCAGGGATTGCTGGGATCCGCCAGCGGCTGAGCCCAACCCTGGCCCCACCGGTGGCAGAAGCGCTGGCAGCTGCTCGGCAGCAGCCGGTGGCCTACGTCGATGAAACCGGCGCCCCCACAGGCAATGCCGACGGCCGCAATCCCGATGGCCGCAGAGGTTGGCAGTGGGTCATGGTCACCCCGGTGGCAACGGTGTTCCTGCAGGGCCTGAGCCGCTCGGCTGCAGCGGCCACGGAGCTGTTGGGGGACTCTTTTGGCGGAATCGTGGTGAGTGATCGGTTCTCTGCCTACAACCATCTGCCACTGGGGCAACGCCAGCTGTGCTGGGCGCACCTAATCCGTGATCTCACCGCTATCGCCGAACGCACAGGCGCCAGCGGTGAGATCGGAGCGGAGCTGCTAAGCCTGCAGCAGCAGCTGTTTGGGCAGTGGCACCGCTGGAAGGACGCCGCGATCGACTGGCCGCAACTCCAAAAGAACTGCCGGCCAATCCGACAGGCATTTGAGGCCACGCTGCAGCAGGTGGTGGAGCTGGGATACCAACGCGGCGAGCGAACGCCATGGGCCCAGACCGTTCGCACCTGCCAGCAACTGCTGCAACGCAGCGATGCCCTCTGGACCTTCCTGGAGCACCCTGGCGTGGAACCCACCAACAACGCCGCCGAAAGGGCCCTACGCCAGTCGGTGATTCAGCGCAAAATCAGTCACGGTGTCCAGTCGACCAGCGGCGCCATCTGCCGCAGCCGATTGCTCACGGTGACCACCACTCTGCGCCAGCAAGGCCGTGATGTCTGGCAGTTTCTGGAGCAGGCCTGGATTGCCCACCACCGCGGCGGACTAATGCCATCACTCCTGCCCAATACCTGAGCCGCTCAGCTCACAGCCTCAAGTCCTTGGTTGCTCAGCGCTGCGGGATCAGGACGATTGGCGCCATCGGCTTCCCGACCCCTGAATCGGTACTTGAAGTCTTACTAAAAGCCAAGTGAGGCACTGGCGCCTGTTAGCCCGGCAACACCCCCATCAAACTCCCCATCTCCAGCGCCTGCAGCGCGTAGCTCCAGCCCATGTTGCTCTTGATGCCGGCCCGCTCCAGTGCCTGCTGCATGGTGTCGGTGGTCAGAACGCCGAAGATCACCGGCACGCCCGTGTCGCGGGCCACGCTCGCCACTCCCTTGCTCACCTCGGCGCAGACGTAGTCGAAGTGGGGGGTGTCGCCTCGGATCACGGCCCCCAGGGTGATCAGCACCTGATAGCGGCCAGTGGCAGCGAGGCGCTGGGCGACCAGGGGAATCTCAAAGCTGCCGGGTACCCAGGCCAGGTCGAGCTGGCTGCTGCTGGGAGTCACATCGATCCCGTGCCGCGAGAGGGCATCCAGGCAGGCGCTCAAAAGCTTGCCTGTGACCAGGTCGTTGAAACGACCAACAACCACGGCAATCTGAAGGTCACTGACCTCGGTGAACCGTCCTTCAAAAACCGCCAATGGAACTCAGACCACGAAGTAGCTCATGCCCCAGTTGAGCAGAACGAGGACCAGCCAGGTTGCTCCTCCGAGCAGGATCAGGCGGTTGGAGCGGCCGCTGTCGTCGGTGCTGGCGTAGAGCACGGGCACGGCCACCACCAGGGCGAACGACATCACCACCAGGGCCAGAACGGTGAGGGTGTTGAGAATCTGCATGGAATCTGCGGGGCCTGGGCGGGCAGAAATGGATTGTCCCACGGCGTCTCTGGCTGCCTGGAAGGCGCCCTTGGATCCTTCACAACTTGTCGGGAGGTGACCCTCGTCTTACGATTGCCTCATCGATAACTTTGTTGTGGAATGGCGACGACGACAGTCTCTTCCAAGTTCCAGGTGGTGTTGCCCAAGGCGGTGCGTCAGCTCTACGACCTGAAACCAGGCCAGGTGCTTCAGCTGATCTGTCTGCCCGATCGCATTGAGCTCCTGCCCCTGCAGGCTGCCTCGGCCCTGCGCGGCTTCCTCAAGGGGGCGAACAGCTTTGAGCGGGAGCCCGATCGGCTGTGAGTGAAAGGCTCGTGGTGGATTCCTCAGGCTGGATCGAGTTCTTCACGGATGGCCCCAACGCTGACCCCTTCGCCGAAGCCATCGAGCAGCCGGAGCGCTTGGTGGTGCCCACCATCAGCCTGTTTGAGGTGTTCAAGTGGATCCTGCGTGAGCATGGCGAAGGCCCAGCCCTGCAGGCCATCGCTTTGATGCAGGGCGCTGAGGTGGTGGGCTTGAGCCCCGAAATCGCCCTCCATGGGGCCCAACTGAGCCTGGAGCTCAAGTTGCCCATGGCCGACAGCCTGATGCTTGCCACCGCACAGGCCTTTGGCGCCCTCTTGATCACCCAAGACTCGGATTTTCAGGGGCTTGCCGGGGTGCGCTGGCTGCCCAAGGTCGCGGGCTGAGCCTCCTACGATCGGGGACGTGCTGCAGGGGAAGCGTGGCGGGGGAAGCCCAGGAACAGCTTTCGCTGATGGCCGCCCCGACGCTGCAGGGATGTCTGTTCGGCCCTGCCGATGCCTCCACGGATCGATCACCCCAAGCTCCTGCCGGGGCCGATCCAGGAGAAGCTGATCCAGATGAAACCGGGCTCGACGACACAGCCCTGATCTCCCAGGCTGCCGCCAGGCCCCGTCAGCGCCAGGTCAGGCCCGAGGCGAGCCCAACGGAAACCAGCGCCGCCGATGGATCCGAACTGCCCCGTTGGCACCACCACAGCCTGTTGGATCCGGCGGCCCTGCCGCCGATGCTGCGCCACTACGTATCGCTCAAGGCGGCCCACCCCGATCGGGTGCTGCTCTACCGCCTGGGGGATTTCTTTGAGTTCTTTTTCGAGGACGCCCTGCTGCTCTCGCGCCTGCTGGAGCTGACCCTCACCGGCAAGGAGGCGGGCAAGGGGATCGGCCGCGTGCCGATGGCCGGCATCCCTCACCACGCCGCCGAGCGCTATTGCACCGAGCTGGTGCGCCATGGCCTGAGCATCGCCCTCTGCGACCAACTCGAAGCGGTGGCCGCCAAGGGCAGCCTGCTCAAGCGGGACATCACCCGGGTGATCACCCCCGGCACCGTGCTGGAGGAGGGCATGCTGGCCGCCCGTCGCAACAACTGGCTGGCGGCGGCGGTGGTCGAGCAGGGCCACTGGGGCCTGGCGATCGCCGATGTCAGCACCGGCGAATTCAGGGTCAGCGAGCGGGTGGGCAGCGACAGCCTCTACCAGGAGCTGCTGCAGCTGGAGGCCGCTGAGCTGCTCTGGCCGGCCGTAGAAGCGGCCTCTCCCAGCTGGTGCCCTGACGCTCTCCACCTCACCCGCCTGCCGCTCACGCCGTTTTCAGCGCCGGAGGCCCGCCGCACCCTGCTGGAGCGCTTTGAGCTGGCCAGTCTCGATGGCCTGGGCCTGGGCGAAGCGCCACTGGCGCTGCGGGCGGCCGGCGGTTTGCTTCGCTACCTCGATGACACCCAGCCAGGCCAGGGTGGCGAGCCGGGCGAAAGAGCGGATCGGGCTGATGGCCGCCGCGCCGTGGTGGTGCCGCTTGATCCCCCCACGCTCACGTTTGCTGGCGATCAGCTGGTGCTCGATGCCCAGACCCGCCGCAACCTGGAGCTCACCCGCACCCAGCGGGACGGCCAGCTGCAGGGCTCCCTGCTCTGGTCGTTGGATCGCACCATGACCGCCATGGGCGGGCGGGCCCTGCGCCGCTGGATCGAGCAGCCGCTGCGGGCTTTGGAGCCGATCCGTGCCCGCCAGGAGGCCGTCTCTGCCCTGGTGGCCCAGCGTCCCCTGCGTCAGGCCCTGCGCCGCCTGCTGCGGCCGATGGGGGATCTGGAGCGGCTGGCAGGCCGTGCCGGGGCGGGCAGCGCCTCAGCCCGGGATCTGGTGGCCCTGGCCGATGGCCTGGAGCGGCTGCCCCAGCTGGGCTCGCTGCTGGAAGCGGCGGACAGCCCCCCGCTGCGGGCGCTCCACCAAGCGGCCCCCGAGCTGGCTGAACTGGCCGCCAGCCTGCGCCATAGCCTCCAGGATCCGGCGCCGCTAAGCCTCTCGGAGGGTGGCCTGATCCATGACGGCGTCGACCAGACGCTCGATGGCCTGCGCAACCGCCTCGACGATCACCAGGCCTGGCTGGCTGAGCAGGAGGCCCAGGAGCGCCTGGCCAGCGGCATCCCCTCCCTGCGCCTGCAGTTCCACCGCACCTTCGGCACGTTCCTTTCGGTGAGCCGGGCCAAGGCCGCCACCGTTCCCGGCCACTGGATCCGGCGCCAGACGCTGGCCAACGAGGAGCGCTTCATCACGCCCGAGCTCAAGGCCCGCGAAGCGAAGATCCTGCAGCTGCGCGCCCGCGCCGCCGGCCGTGAATACGAGCTGTTCACCCAGTTGCGGGCGCTGGTGGGCGAGCAGGCCGCC
>Ga0075118_10001072_pt1 | contig 20864 bp, 15 predicted proteins | sample AntAceMetag02UKE_FD_69794 | JGI IMG/M metagenome (GOLD analysis project Ga0075118, IMG submission 69794) | Saline lake microbial communities from Ace Lake, Antarctica - Antarctic Ace Lake Metagenome 02UKE | ecosystem: Environmental > Aquatic > Non-marine Saline and Alkaline > Saline | place...
CGGAAAAAACTAAACTGGCCGATGTCGATCTCGCTCTGACCGCGACGGTGGGAGCGAATGGCCACGGCAGGATTGAGCTCCCGCTGACGGTGGTGGCGGGCAAGAACCGTTCCGACGTGCTCGTCAAAGGCACGTTTGAGCTGCCACCGGCTGCCGTCGACGGCACGACTGACAAGGGAGCGACGGGCCCGATCAGGTTCGACGGTGCCATCACGAGTGCCCGATTGGTGATCGACGATTTGCAAGCGTTTAGCGCCTTGCTGCCTGCTGCGCCCGAGCCGGCGAAACCCGTGGTGGTGGCACCGACTCGCACGATCAGCGACCGTTTAAGTGCGGCCGCAAGTGCGACGATAAAAGTGCCTGCAGGCACGCCGCCGCCCGCTCGGGATGCCGCGCCGATTTGGCAGGGATTGGTCGGCTCGGTGGTCTTAAATTTGAAAGAAGTTCACTACGGTGAGGAAGTCGTGATCAACCAAGTCAATGGCACGGGGCGCATCAGTTCCACGGAGATCGCCATCGACGGATTGGAGGCTTCGATGAACCAGAATCCACTCAAAGTGAATGGTGGCATCACGTTTGATTCGAAAGCGATCAAGCCTTATCAGTTAACGGGAACGGTGGATGTCAAAGGCGTGGCGGTCGGTCCATTCTTGCAGCCATCAAATCGTCAGCAACGCCCGCCGTTGGAAGGGATCGTCGGCGTTAATGCCGACGTCAAAGGCGACGGGGGCACTTTGGCGGAATTGATTAAAAATTCTTACGGCGTGTTTGAATTCAACGGCACCGGCGGCGTGCTGCGCATGTTGGGGCAACGAGGTGAAACGATCGGTAGGGTCTCGTCCTTGCTCGGATTAGTCGGGGCACTAAGTGGCTCGGAAAGCACGATGGCCGCTAGTGAGTTGGCGTCGTCGTTTAACGAACTGAAATTCGACCAATTCAAGATCCGGGTGGAGCGCGGGGCTGATCTGAATATAAAATTCTCCATCATCGAATTCGTTTCTCCGACGCTGCGGTTATCGGGCAGCGGAAATCTCATCGCGCAGAAAGACACCAACTTGGAAGATCAGCCGATGCATATCGTGCTGGCGATGGGCGGCAAAGGCCGGATGGCGCAATTGTTGGATAAGGCGGGGTTGTTGAGCGGCGAAACGGATGCGCAGGGATATTCGTTGCTCCAACAAACGTTCTCGATTCGCGGCACGCCGACAAACCCCGACGCCAATGCTTTTTGGCGATTGGTCTCCGAGGCGGGAATTCGGGCAGCCGCGGGCTTTCGGGGGAAATGAATGGCTCCGAGACGGTAAGCGCTGTCGCCCCCAGCACCTCAAGAGGATCAGGTTTAAACATTTAAGTATCGTTGCAACGACGCGAATTGGCCGCGAGGGACTACCGTTGTTTTAACCTGACCCTTTTCACCCTGCCCTCGCTATTACCGGGTAGCCAAGCGGGTACGAGTGGGGCCGCTGTCGGCTCGCTGTCGACTCATTACCGCTCGCTGCGACCAGGATGAACCGGCGGGCGCGCCCTACGCTGTTTTCTCTGTTCGCTCCGGTTAAAAATCAGCAGCGCGGCAGCCGTTGGCTTGCTTGGCGAGCTTGGTGGGGAAAGGCAGTAGTCGACCATTCCTCTGCGCCACCCTTTCGCCGTTGGCTCAAGCGCGGCTACTCCACTCCCACGGATACCTTTACCTCAAGTAGCAGCGTTGGAGCTGGACGAAAACGTGGTCCCAAGCCCGCCGATCCAATCTATCGATCCCGGTAGCCTTATGTTGCGGGGACTTCGTGGGTGATATTCCACAGTCGCTTCGCTTGGCTGATGGTCTTGGTCAGAGCGGCGGGATTGAGGGCTTGTTTCGGATCGTCCCCGATGCCTTTGATGGGTTCGACGTGCGCTTCGATGCACAACCCATCGGCGCCGTAGGCAATGGCGGCCATGGCGCACGCCGGCACGTAAGCCGCTCGACCCACCGAATGTGAAGGGTCCACCACTACGGGGGCCCAGCTCTTTTCCTTGAGCAGGGGCGTGATACTTTCGTCGGGGTGATTGCGGTAACCGTCCAGTCCCGGCTTGGTGCCCCGGGGGCAGAGCAGCACGTTGGGGTTGCCGAAGCTCACAATGTATTCCGCCGCCGCGATGAATTCCTCAATCGGGCCCATATGAATGCTGCGTTTGAGCAACACGACGGTGTCTGTTTTTGCGATGGCCTTACCAATCGAACGCAGCAGCGAATAGTTGAGGGCATTGCGCGCGCCGATTTGGAGCATGTGTACCCCCGCATCTAACGCCATTTTGAGATGATCCTCATCCATGACCTCGGCGTCGACCGGGAGACCGGTGCGGTTGGATGCTTCCATCAATATGTCCAACGACTTGTGGTCGCCTTGGAATGAATAGGGATTGGTGCGGGGCTTCCACACCCCACCGCGAATGACGTGGGCTCCAGCCTCCTTCACCGCCGCGGCCGTTTCGTAAAAGTAGTTCGGGTTCTTCGGGTCGATAGTGCACTGGCCAGCGATGACAAACAGCTCTTGGCCGAGGGTTACGCCGCCCATGGTGATCCGATGGGAGGCCAGATCTGAGCGGCGATCCATCAGCTTGAAGGGCGACTGGATCCGATCAACACGATCCACATAGTCGAGGCCCTCGATTCGGTTGATCATCAGTTTGTCCCGCTCATCACCGAGGATAGCGTAGATGGTGCGGACCGCCCCAATGATGGGCTGCAGGCGGCAGTCGAACTCCGCTACGATCGCGGTGAGTTCGGCTACTTGTGCGTCGGAGAGTCGAGGAGATTTGGGGAGGATCATAAAACAAAAAAACCGCCCGGGAGGGCGGCTATACGGTCGAGGTTTGCTGGAGGGAAACGTCTACGCACTACCGCGGTCGGTGGGGTAAAACCCAAACCAAAAGCTAAACTGAAAATACGCGTAAACCAACATGGGTCTGACAACGACGCCGGCCCCCTAGGTTGTCAACGCCACGTTAAACTCGGGCGGCAACGGGGCTTCGGCGACAAAATTATGGGTTTGCTCGGCCCATTCGAAGCTGAAGGAAGTCCGGTAGGAATGCAGAAACAATCGCCGGTTGCCCCCTTGCTTAGCAAAACCCCGGTTACGACGAAAATCGCCGTAGGTCGCATCGCCCACAATCGGTAAACCGCGATGGGCGCACTGCACCCGCAGCTGATGACTCCGGCCCGTCTTGGGCTCCAATTGCACGAGCGAAAGTGAACCGTATTTGCCCGTCACCGATTCCACGCGGTGCATCGCGGTCTCTGCGGGAACGTGGCCGCGCGTGGCGGTGCGGACGCGACCGCCGCGCTTGGCGGTGCTCAGTCGATCAAGCCAATCGGCCCGATTCGTGCCGGGTCGGCCGAACACCAGCGCGGCGTAGACTTTTTTCACGTGCCGTTTTTTAAAGTGCAGCCGAATCACCTGGGCGAGCGCCTCAGACTTCGCCAATAAAACGACGCCAGACGTCGCGCTGTCCAAACGGTTCAGCAGCCAGACCCGTTGGTGGTCGTTATCGGCGACTGTCCCCCATTCGAAATACTCGCCTTCGATGGAATACGGACAAGTCAGCAAGGAACGCCGTTCGTCGATCGGCTCATTGGGGTGCGAGAGCGTCCCGACCGGTTTGGACAAGGCAATCAACCCGGTGGGCGATTCTTGAATCACAGTGACCCCAGCGTGGAGGGGGGCGGAAGCGGCGAATGAACTCATGACTTTATTATTGGTAGTAGAAAGCCAAGCGAATCGGCGTGCTCTCTCCCAGAATGGTGATCATCTCCTGCTCCCACTCGCCATAGCCATCCGAAAGGCGCGCCGGGGCCGCCACGGCTTCGACGGCCACGCCATTCCACAACGGCCCGGCATTCCCCTCCACCTTGTCGATCGTAACTGTCCCATCCTGATTGAGCGTAAACCACACCATCACGCGGCTACCATCCAACGGGAAGCCCAGCCGGCGTTCGATCTTGGACCGGATGTCGTGATTCCAGCCGAGACGAATGACCTCCAACATTTGCGCAAAGTAATCGCCGAAGGTCGTGCGCATGGCTTCGTGAGCGATCACGCCAATATTATCCGTTCCGGTGACGCGATTGGAGAAGATGGCCGGCTTGGTTTGGGATCGTGCCAAATTAGGCCGCGGAGCCGGGCGATCGGGATTCGGCCGAAAGTAGATCCCTCGACCGGTCTCCGAGGCTTGCTCCGGATCGGTCACCCCTGCGATTGACTCATCGATATCCGCCTGCGGATTCTCCGGCTGTTCGACCACGTTGGAGCCGATACCGGCTTCGGCCTCACCCGTAATAGATTCGAAACCACTGAGCGGGTCTTGCGCCAGCGCGGGCAGTTCCTCGGGCGCTTCTGCGGTGACGGTGGCATCCGGAGCGGGCGGGATCAACGCGGCGGGCGGCGCCGGCGCGGCATCATCACCGGATACAATCGAAGTCGATTCCACATCATCCTCGCCGACAGTGGAGGGCATATCGCCTAGTTCTTCGGCGGCGACCTCTTGGGCCAACTGCTGATTGCGATCCGAGAACTTGTCGGTCTCATCGGGCGCATTGTCGGGAGCGTCGGGGTTGGTATCGACGAAGGTGTCTGGCGGTAGAGGCGGCAGCTCCGCCATTTCGATTTCGAACCGAGGAGCCACCGTTGATTCCGGGCTACTCATGAACTCACCCGTCGGCGCAAACTGGCTGCCCAATCTGGGGGCCAACCAGATCAACAAAAGGTGCACGATGATCGTCCCCGCCAAGCCGGCCCGCCAAGCCGTGCTCTCGCGGGGCCCCTTCACCCAACCGCCTACGGGACGACGGCGGGAGGGGTGCCGGGAGCGGCGCCGGGAGCGGCGGGAAGACTTCAACGGGACGGGCATGGGATCAGTTGAATCAGGAGCAGAGACCCACCTCGGTCAAAATTTGTTTCGTTTCATCGAGCGGCAGGCCGATGATGTTACTCAGCGAGCCCTCGTGGCGCTCCACCATGAGTTCGCCGTGCTCTTGGATCGCATATCCCCCAGCTTTGTCGAGAGTGTGCACGAGCGAGAGATAGTGCTCGATTATCGCGTCGGTTAGCGTACGAAAATACACCCTGCTTTCCACCCCGCGATCAATTCGCACCCGGCCCTCACTGTGGCGCAGGGCCAAGCCGGTGAACACGGAATGTGATCGGCCGCTCAGGGCCCACAACATAGATTTCGCCTCCTCGAGATCGCGGGGTTTGTTGAGCACCTGCTCATCGACAAATACCGTGGTGTCCGCACCGAGCACCCATGCCTCCGGGTGAATCGCCGCTACGGCATCGGCTTTAAGCGCGGCGTTTTCGGCGACGAGTTCGCGCGGGTTATGATCTCGGGCTTCGTTCTCGGCGACAGCCGCGACCTCGATCCGAAAGGGTACTCCGAGTTGGCCCAAGAGCTCGCGTCGCCGGGGCGAGGCCGAGGCTAGAATCAAAGGAGCGGTCGGAAAGGTCATGCGCTTCGAAACAAAGTCCACTCAGGATCGAGCACAAGGACGGGGTTGCGAGTTGTCAGAATGAGCAGAACGCGCCACGTTGCTCCCTTTTCGTCCATGCGCATTGGCTTAGCACAACTCAACCCCACGGTCGGGGACCTCACGGGCAACCGGGATCTCATCATCGCGGCTTACCGGCGGCTCGTGGAACAAGGGGCCGAAATCGTCGTTTTCCCTGAATTAGTCAGTGTCGGCTACCCGCCGCGCGATCTGTTGCTGCGCCGACGATTCGGCGATGATGCGGAGACGGCGCTGCTCGAAATCGCGGCGGCGACCGGCGAAGTGCCGGCGTTCGTCGGCACGATTGAGCGCAACCCGGGCAAACCGGGCCGGGCATTTTTCAACGCGGTCGCGTGGTGCCAGCATGGCTCGATCCAGCGATTTGCGCGCAAGTGCCTGCTCCCCACCTACGACGTGTTTGACGAGGACCGCTATTTCGAAGCCTCGGATAGCCCCAGCGTATTTGAGATCAATGGCCAGCGGATCGGGGTGACGATTTGTGAGGATATTTGGGCTAAATCAAACCAGCTCCCTCACCCGCTCTATCGCACGGATCCGATCGCGGCGCTAGAAGGTCAATCCCTCGATCTGATGATCAACCTGTCCGCCAGCCCGTGGTATACCGAAAAGAACCCGGCTCGCCACGCTTGCGTCGTTGCGGCCGCGCGGCGTTTGGCGTGCCCGGTCGTTTATGTGAATGCCGTAGGCGGCAATGATGAGTTGGTCTTCGATGGTCGTTCGGTGGTGGTCAATGCGTCGGGCGACGTGATCGCCGGGCTCGTGGGCTTTGCCGCTGATGAACAGGTGGTGGATCTCGCCGCGCCCTCCCCGACTGCGATTGCTCCCTCCTTCGCACCGTCCGAGCTTCCGGACATTCACGAAGCCCTCGTGCTGGGCCTGCGAGATTATGCGCACAAAAGCGGGTTCAACCGCGCCTTGGTCGCGTTGAGCGGCGGGATTGATTCGGCGGTGGTGGCGGTGCTGGCGGCGGAAGCCTTTGGTCCCGAAAACGTGCAGGGCATTTCGCTGCCCTCCGCGATTTCCTCCGCGCACTCCCGGGATGATGCTCGCGACCTAGCCCGGAATCTTGGAATCGCTTTTGACACCATCGAAATCGCCGCAACGGTTGCGACTTGCGAGGCTGCGCTCAAACCGGCTTTCGGCGACCGTCCGATCGATGTGACGGAAGAAAACATCCAGGCCCGGACCCGCGGCGTTATGATGATGGCGCTCTCCAACAAGTTTGGATCGCTGCTGCTCACCACCGGTAACAAAAGCGAAATCGCAGTGGGTTACTGCACCCTCTACGGCGACATGTGCGGTGGTATCGCGGTGATTTCCGATCTTCTAAAAACGCAGGTGTTTGCCCTCGCCCGGTGGATGAATCGTGAGCGCGAGATCATTCCCTGGAACACCGTCGATAAACCGCCCAGCGCGGAACTGCGACCCGATCAAAAAGACGAAGACAGTCTGCCGCCTTACGATCAACTCGACGCGATTCTGCGGGGCTACGTGGAGCAAGGGCTTTCCCGCCGCGACCTTGTCGGCCAGGGACATGACGAAGCGATCGTGCACGACATCGCCCGCAAGGTGGACCGGAACGAATACAAACGAAAACAAGCCGCGCCCGGTCTAAAGATCACGCCACTCGCGTTTGGCGTCGGTCGTCGCATTCCCATCGTGCAACGCTACGTGAATTAATTTTCCTCATGTTCATGACCTCATCCGAAGCCCTTTTCGAACGGGCCAAACAACTTATTCCCGGCGGCGTGAACTCGCCGGTGCGCGCTTTCCGCTCCGTCGGCGGTGCGCCCTTTTTTGTGAAGTCGGCCCACGGGGCCACGCTGACCACGGCTGATGACCAGACGTTGATCGACTTCGTCTGCACCTGGGGGCCAGCCATTCATGGCCATAATCACCCGGTGATTCGCGATGCCATTGCCAAGGCCCTCAATGCGGGAACCTCATTTGGCACCCCGAATCCTTACGAAGTGGAAATGGCGGAGCTGATCACGAAGCTGGTGCCTTCGATCAAAAAAGTCCGCATGTGCAACAGCGGCACCGAGGCCACGATGTCCGCGATTCGCTTGGCGCGTGGTTACACCGGTCGCGATAAGATCATCAAATTTGCCGGTTGTTACCATGGTCACGCGGATTCGTTGCTGATCAAAGCGGGTTCCGGCGCGTTGACCCACGGCCATCCCGACAGCGCGGGCGTGCCGGCTTCGTTTGCGCGGGAGACTATTGTGCTGCCCTACAACGACCGGGAGGCCGTGGTCGCGGCGTTTGCGGCGAATCCCGACGCCATCGCCGGCATCATTCTGGAGCCCTATCCCGCCAATGTAGGACTCATTCGGCCGGACCCCGGCTACCTGGATTTTCTCCGTGAGATCACCGCGCAGCACGGCACCGTGCTGATCTTCGATGAAGTCATGACGGGGTTCCGTTTGGCTCGCGGCGGCGTGCAGGAAATCGAGAAAATCACCCCGGATCTTACGGCCTTAGGCAAAATAATCGGCGGAGGATTGCCGGTGGGTGCGTTCGGCGGTCGCGCCGAAATTATGGACTACCTCGCCCCCGAGGGACCCGTTTACCAAGCGGGGACATTGAGCGGAAATCCCCTCGCGATGGCGGCTGGTATCGCGGCGCTGAAGTTGCTGGATAACGATGCCGTCTATCATCGCCTGAGCCAATTAGGCGGTCAGATTCAGCAGGCCGTATCCTCGGCCCTCGCCGCCAAGGGATTGCCCGGGCAAGTGCCGCAAACAGGATCGATGTGGAGCACCTATTTTACCGCAACCCCGGTGCGCGACATGACCACCGCCCAAACCACCGATGCCGCGTTGTTCGCGAGGTATTTCCAAGCGGCCCTAAAACGCGGGGTCTATTTGCCTCCTAGTGCATTCGAGACCTGCTTCATCAGCACCGCCCATGAGGGCGCGGCGATCAACCAAGCCTGCGATATTTTAACGGATGTGATCCAGTCACTTTAATGCCCACGCCTTCATCTCAAGTATTCATAATCCTCGGACGCACGACTTGGAGTGCGTTGGTTTTCGGGGCTTCGTTGCTGATGGGCAGCCCGCCCCCGACCCAACCGACCCACGCTGAGACGCTGCCCCTCGCCGAGTTGGTTCCCGGCATGACGGGTGAAGTTTGGACCGTCTTTGCCGGCACGGAGCCCGAACCGTTCGACGTGGTGGTCACGGGCGTGATCCAAAACGCGCTCGGGCCCGGCAAGTCGATGATCCTCTGCGAACTCACCGACGAACGGGTCCAACACATGGGAGCAGTCGCCGGGATGAGCGGCAGTCCGCTCTACATCGATGGTCGTTTCGCCGGCGCGCTTTCCTATCAAGTGCAACGCTTCGAAACCGTGCGTTTCGCCGGGTTCACTCCGGCCGAAGACCTTCTCGAAGTGCGGCAGATCGCGGCGCGATTAGATCGCAGCGACCCGCAGCAACAACCGGTATACCAAGCACCCTCCCACGGAGATGGCGACTCCGCGCTCACGCCGCTGACGCCTGTTTTTGGATTTGGGGGCATCAATCCTCTGGTGCGCAACTGGGCCGCCGGACCGCTGGCGGAACTGGGTATCACGACCACCGGACTCAGCGGGGCCAACGCGCTATCCACCGGACCAGGTGACATTGCTGAACCGATGGGCTTGGGGCTCAGGCCCGGTCAAGCGGTCGGTGCCGCGCTGGCTATTGGCGATATTACCTTGGCGGGAACTGGCACGGTCTCGCAGGTCGATGGGCGTCGAGTGTTGGCCTTTGGTCATCCGTTGTTGGGACTGGGAGAAGTAGAGATGCCGATGATGGCAGCGGAAATCGTCACCATCCTACCCTCTAATCTTAGCTCGGTCAAAATCGCCAATACGGGCAACGTCATCGGCACCGTGCGGCAGGATCGACTATCTGCCATCTACGGTGAAATCGGCCGCATTCCGGCGATGATTCCGGTGACGGTGATTACCCCGCAACGCACCTTGGAGTTCTCGACGGTGCGGCATCCGCGGATCACCCCGATGATCACCGCGATCGGGTTATCCCAAGCCGTATTGGGTTCCAACGATGCCGGTCTCAACGAGGGCTTCGCGATCAAGACTCGGGTCGAGTTTGCCGACGGCGAACGTCTGATCATGGAGCAACTCTACGCGGGACCGAAGAGCTTTCAGGACGGGATGAATGGCTTGGTGGGCGATCTCACCACTTGGCTGCAAAATCCCGTTGAGGAGGCGTTCCCGGAGCGCGTGATTTTTGAGGTAGCACCGTTGCCGACCAATCCCTCGACCAGTCTCGACAATGTTCGCCTATCCCATCGCACCATCACCACGGATGAAACCTTGGTGGTCGTCGTCAATTTCCGTGATTTCCAGTCCCGCCCGCTCACGCGCACCGTTGAGGTTCCCCTTCACCCCGGTTGGGTAGGCCGCAACTTGGAAGTATTGGTCACCAGCGGCTCGACCTTAGATCTGATGGCGGGCGGACAGCGCACTTATCCGGTCAGTCAAATTCGCGAATTCAGCGCATACCTAGACGTCCTTCGCGCGCAACGCCGACCCGACGGGGTGTTCGTAGCCGTGGTGACCACCAGCGAGGTGTTTCTTGATCAGACCTCCGTCACTACAGAGTTGCCGGGATCGCTCGCCCGGATCGCTCGCAACGCCGACGAAGCGCGTTTCAGTCAGCGCAAGACGCGCGAGGTGCTGTGGGAGATCCACCTGTTACCTGATCGATTGGTGCCCGGCGCCATCAGCCAGCGATTTATCGTCGCCCCCTGACCTTTCCTGCCATGACGAATTTTCTTCGAATCCTTCTGCCCTGCCTACTCGGCGTGCTGGGCAGCTTTCCCGTATTCGCGGCGGGGCCTTTCTCCCAAAGCCAGCCGGTAAATTTCTATCGCGAAGTCACGCCTCGGGACATCTCGGGCCTAGCGCTGCGATCAGATGGTCGGCTCATCGCGGGCCCTATTCTCAAACCTCTGGCCGGCTCGCCTCAGGCGGACTTGTGGTGGGATTTGGAGAAGCTCACCGAAGACATTTGGTTGGTGGGATCCGGACCGGATGGCCAAGTGCTCCAAGTCGAAGTCGACCCGACGGGGCTCACTTACCGAGCCACGGAATGGGCGGATGCGGGTTCGAACCATATTTTCGTGATCAAAAATCTCGGGAACGATCTCGTCGCGGGCGGAACCAACCCCGCCGCCGAAGTCGTGCTCTGGAACGCGGCGGGGGAAGAACTGACCCGAGTAAGTCTGCCCGCCGATTCGGTACTCGATCTGCTTTGGGATAAGGCGACCGGCTCCCTCTGGGCCGCCACCGGAAATCCAGGCTCCCTCTACCAAATTGATCTGCAGCAGTTTCAGGACTCCGCCCCCGATTTGAGCCTGGTTGAGCGAGGAGTTACCCTACGCGGGGAAGTCAGGGATCGAAATCTACGCCGACTGGCACGGACCCCGTCGGGGGATATTTTGGCGGGCTCGGCCCCGAGCGGGAATCTCTACCGATTCGATCAAGACGGCTCCCCTGCCCTTATTTTGTTGGATCAGGAATCCGGGGAAATCAGCGATATCTTAGTCGCAGCCAACGGAGATATCTACGCCACCCTGGTGGTCGCCACGGGTAACTCGACCCGCCGAGTCATCCAGGCAGCCAACGTGCAATCGGCGGAAGAACCCAAAGAGTCCGGCAAACCGGAGACGCCCGAACCGACCCTATCCATTATGGAGGCCCCTCCCATCGACGCCTTCACCGGCCGCAGTGAATTGATTATGATTCCCGGCGGCACCGGGATACCGCAATCCCTCTCTTCGCGAAACAAGATGGCGATGTATCGTATCGCCCAATACAACGACATCTTTATTCTAGGCGGCGGAGACGACGGTGAGATTTTGGGCTACGGGTCCGAGGACCGCCGAGCGCTCTCTTTTTCCGGCAGCGACTCCGCCCAAATCAATGATATTGAGGCCCTGCCGATTAGCGGTGATTTTTTGCTCCTAACCAATAACCCAGTGGGACTATCGCGGTTGAGCTTTAACGGGTCAGGCCCGCGGGTGGCGCGAACGGGGAGTTTGAATTTACAAACTCCTAGCCACCTCGGCGCTTTGCGATTTAACCGTATCCGAAATCTGGATCCGACGGAAGTCGAGGTCCGGATGCGGGCTAATCGAGGACGCGATCCGGTGGAAGGTTGGACGCCTTGGGTCGTTGCCGAACACGATGCCGGGGGCTGGCGAGCAGAGGGGTTGATTGGCACTCACGCGCAAATCGAGATCCGCCTGCCCGATGCCTTGGACGGCAGCAGTCAGCTCGATCAGGCTGAACTTCATTTCTTACCGCAAAATCGCCAACCGGTTTTACGATCCTTTAGAATCATCAGTCCCAACTTCGCCCTTGCCGCGCGCCCGCCATCGGCGGCGGGCAGCTCGACGATGACGCTGGGCCAAGTCATCGGTTCAGCCCCCAACCCGACCAACGCCGATGACAACAAGGCGCGGCAAGCGCTGCTCTCCAGTAATTTGGTGCCGCAACTCGGTGCGCAACTCGTGACTTGGACCGTTTCCGACGACGATGGCGACGATTTCAACGCTACGTTTTCTGTTCGCCAAGCCGGGGCAAGCGAATGGATCGATTTGGCGGTCGATTTGAAAGAAGACTGGTTTCAATTTGATCGGCGCGCCCTCGCCGAGGGCACCTATTTTACGCGGCTGACCATTACGGAAATGGCTCCCCGCCCCGAGGCGGACCGACAGGTTATTGGGTTTGCGACGGATGATTTGGTGATCGATCTCACTCCCCCGGAAATCAACCAAGTGACCGTGACCGAGACGGAAAAGGAAATGTATTTTGAAATCGCAGTAACGGATGCCCGGTCCCAAATCGCCGGTCTGCGACTCCAGTTTAACAATGGCCATGCGGTGAAACTCGGACAGCCGGCCGATGGTATTTTGGACGGTCGAACTGAGGTTTTCCGAACCTCGGTGACGCAACAAGTTGTGGCTACGGCCACGGCGGTTGAAGTCTATGTCGATGATACCGCCGACAATCTCGCCATCGAGCGCGTCCTGCTGCCGTAACGTTATGCCCGCGGGTGGGCCTGGCGGTGCACTTCCTTGAGGCGAGCGACACTCACATGGGTATAAACCTGAGTGGTGGACAGATTAGCGTGGCCCAGCAGTTCCTGCACCAGCCGGAGATCGGCACCCGCATTGAGGAGGTGGGTCGCATAGCTGTGCCGCAACGTGTGAGGCGTGATATCCGCCGGTAGCTCCGCCAATGCTAGGTAACGTTTCAGCATCAATTGCACCTCCCGGGGATTGAGCGGCTGCCCGTTGGTTTTGGCCAAAATGTAAGCCCGATCGGAATCATCCGTGATATAGTTCTTTCGCCAATGCGCTAGCACGGACGCTCCCACTGGCCCGATGGGGCAGACGCGTTCTTTACCGCCCTTACCGACCACCCTAGCGGTCTGGCCAGCATAGTCCAGATGGCCGTAGCGCATGCCACACAGTTCGCTGATTCTGAGGCCCGCGCCGTAAAGCAACTCCATCGCCAGACGATCTCTCCAAGCGATGCGCGGATCGATGGATTCGTTATCCATCAGACGCTGTGGTCCCAGCAAGAGACTCCGCATCTGGGATTCGGTCAGAAACTTGGGCAGGCGCTTAGGTAGTCGCGGCAGCGGTATGCCCGTGAGGGGGTTTCGCAACATACGTTTACGCGTGACCCAATACCGAAAAAACGACCTTAACCCCGAGACCTGTAAATGCAGCGTGCGCCGATCGAAGCGCCGCTGCGCCTCAACCACGTAATCCCGCATCTCGCGCCGGGTCAGTTCATCAAATGGTTTGGCCTCTAGCTCGGAACTGAGGAGCCAGGTGAAGAAATCGACAAAGGCGTGCCGATAATTGCGGACCGTATGGGCCGAGTAACGACGCTCATCGCTCAACCACTTGAGGAAGGGATCCAACCAAGCCGCCGCTACCTCCGGAGGCAGCGGCGCGGGGCTCTCGGAGTCAGCGGTGGAGGTCTTCGACATCTTGAATCACCCGTTGGGCGTGTTGCCGGAGAGCCCCCTCGGGATCGAGCCCTTGGGACCGAGCGGCCGCAACCAACACCCAAAGTTTTTCGCCCAGGGTTTTCGAATCAAGATCCCGCGCTTGTTGATCAACTTGTTGGGCTTGGGCTGAATCGGGAATAGGAAGGTCGTGCTTTTGGATCTGTTTCCAAACGGACTCCGCATACATCGTCGCGGGCAAGACCGGCGGTTGAGGTTTAAACAATCCAGCCTGCGTCGGTCCCCGTTTCTTCTCTTGCGCTTTAATTTCTTCCCATTTGGTGATGACTTGGCCGGCGGTATCCAATTTCGCGTGATCCCCAAACACGTGCGGGTGGCGTCGAATCAGCTTCTCGTTCACGTCATGGGCCACGTCTTCGAGATCAAATGCGCCCGCTTCTGCGGCAATTTGCGCATGAAAATAAACCTGAATTAACACGTCACCCAATTCTTCCCGCATATGCGCCAGATCATTGCGGTCGATCGTCTCGATCAATTCGGAGACCTCGTCGATGAGGCACCGCACTAAGGAGGTATGGGTCTGCTCCTGATCCCAAGGACACCCTCCGGGGGCCCGTAATCGAGCAATGGTTTCCCGCAACGTTTGCAACGCACTCATGGGGATGAACCAATACACGTCTGCACCTGAACACACGCAAAAGATCCTGGTGATGTGGTTTAGTCGCCCGCTTTGCTCGACAGAGTGAATTACGGTCTGGTTTATCGCAAAATGCTGTGTTTCGTCTTGAGCAGTATGGCAGACAAACTCACCGAAATCATGGCCTGGAAACGTCAAGAAATCGCCGATCTGGTGCGTCCGATCGATCTGACTGAATTGGCGGAACTCCACCGCACACTGCCTCCGGTCCCGTCTTTTGCCGACGCCCTAAAACGAGCCGATGGCACGTTGGCGGTTATTGCGGAGATCAAACGGCGCTCTCCCTCGGCCGGCGAAATCGCCACCCTCCCCGACGCCTCCACCCAAGCCCGTCGCTACCAAGCCGCCGCGGCGGATGCCATGTCGATTCTGACCGACCTGAAATATTTTGGTGGCACGCTGGATGACCTGCGAACCGTGACCCGCTTAGTGAAGGAGCAGCCCCCCACCACCCCCTGCTTGCGGAAGGACTTTATGGTGCATCCGATTCAGGTGAAGGAAGCGCGGGAAGCCGGCGCCAGTGCGATCCTCATCATCGTGCGGGCCCTCGATGATGCTGCAATCAGAGTCCTGCAGGAAGCCGCCACTGCCGCCGGCCTCGACACCTTATATGAAATTCATTCGGAGCCCGAGCTGGTCAGAGCCGTCGATCACGGGGCGAAAATCATCGGAGTAAATAATCGTGATCTGGCCGTATTCCGAACCGACTTGGGCCTCAGTGAAACGCTGATCCCGCAGTTCCCCGCCGGAGTGATCGCCATTAGTGAAAGTGGTATTCACACGGCGCAGGACGCCCAACGCGCCAAGGCCTGCGGCGCTCATGCCGTGCTGGTGGGCGAATCATTGATGAAGGCGACAGATCCGGCGGCGTTGGTCACCTCGTTCCGCTGAAAAAAGGCGCACCGTTCAGGTGCGTCTTCTCTAAATACGTTGGTCCGGGGGGACGGGATCAGGCCTTCTCGTTGTAGAGATGCAGATCGCGCTGGGGATAAGGAATCGAACAGCCCGCGGATTCCAACTCCAGCTTTAGGCGCTCGGTGAGGTCCATCTTGGTCATCAGGAAGTCCGGGGCTTTTACCCAGAACCAGACCACAATTTCCACGCTGCTCTCGCCGAGGTTCATCACGCCCACAATTGCTTCGGGATCCTTGAGGATGCGTTCGTCAGCATTGAGCACCTGCCAGATAGTTTCTTTCGCCAGCTTGAGATCGTCGCCATAACTGACGCCCATCGTGAGATCGATTCGACGGGTTTCCTTGACCGAGTAGTTCACGATCGTGCCGTTAGTGATCTGACCATTCGGCACGATTACCACTTGGTTTTGCGGCGTGCGCATGTTCGAATTGAAGATAGAAATTTCCTCGACGATGCCCTTGGTTCCCCCGGCCTCGATGAAGTCGCCGACCTTGTAGGGACGGAAGAAGATAATCATCACTCCGGAGGCGAAATTACCGAGGGAACCCTGCAGGGCCAAACCGACCGCCAGACCCGCTGCTCCCAAAACGGCGATGAACGACGTTGTGTTGATACCCAGTTTTCCGAGAGCGGCCATGATGACCATCAGGACCATCAGGATGTTAGCGATCTTACAGAGGAATCCGGACAGAGTTGGATCCACCCTAGCCCGCTCAAATGCCTTCCGCAGCATACGAGTCAGCATGTTTGCGATCATGCGACCGATGATAAAGATGGCTAAGGCGAATCCGATATTGATCACCCATTGAATCCCGGTCGTCGCCAACCAGTCTTGGAGTTTACTGGTATGTAGTAGAGTGTTCTCCATGGCGGATTAAGCTGGCATATTTTTGCCCTCGGTCAATTACCGACCAGAAGGCTCCGTTTGACGTTTTCGCCTCGGTTATCTCGACTCACCTTCGATGCCGCTAACCCGCCGCCAGACGCTGGAAGAACTCAGCAAAATAGGTCACCGACCACGCAAGCAATTAGGCCAAAACTACCTGGTCGATGGGAACATTGTCGCTAAATCGTTGGCTCTCGCGGAGGTCGAGGCGGGTGACCGCGTCGTGGAGATTGGTCCGGGCCTAGGCACGCTGACCCGGAGTCTGCTGGAAGCGGGAGCTGAAGTATGGGCCGCAGAGTTTGATCCCGAAATGGTGGACTACCTTAACCAAGCCGTGGTTCCTCGCTCAGAGCAGCGTTTACATTTATTGGCTGGTGATGCGGTGAAATATCCCCGCGCGGGGTTACCCATTGAACAGGCCGAACAAGGATTCAAGGTAGTCGCCAATCTTCCCTATGCAGTATCGACGCCTTGGATGGACGCGGTTTTGCAGGCGCCTTTACCCACCCGGATGGTCATCATGCTGCAACGGGAGACGGCGGATCGGTTCTCAGCTGATCCGGGGAGCAAAAAATTCGGGGCCATTTCCATTGTGCTCCAATCCGCCTTCGACGTGTTGAAGGGGCATCCCGTGCCCCACAGTTGTTTTCACCCGGCTCCGGAGGTTGACTCCTACCTGCTTAACCTAAGGCGCAAGCAGGCTCCTTTCATTTTCAGCCCCGAGACCCGTCAACTGATGCGATTGCTATTCCAGCAGCGCCGAAAACAAATCGGATCCTTGGTCAAAAAAACCGGTTCGATCACCGCGCTGACTTGGATCGATAAGATCAGTGAAATGGGATTCGATTCACGCACTCGACCCGAAGATCTACCGATTCGAGCATGGCAACAGCTGGAGACCGGTGGGCGAGAATCTAGCGAAGTTTCAGATTAACTTGGAGAGCCCCCGGGGTCTTTTCCGTGGAACCGATTAAGGTCCGGCGAGCCCCCTCGAGAAACAGGATCACGCCGCCCATTTCCATAAACTCCTCTAGTGCCGTCCAAAGATTGTAGGCCAAGGTGTTAAGTTCGTCGTTTTCGAGATAGGGGTCGGTCAAGACTTCGACACCGAGCGCTCCGCCTAGATAGATCACTCCGCCGAGGACGAAACGAACGGCGATTTTGCGAGGCAAACGGAGCAAGAACGGCAGCAAGAGTCCGCCGGCGAAGGTGGCGGCGATGGCTCCGGGCACCGTCCAAGAGAACGGCAGATCCATGCTATTGAAGGTCTCATGCATGCCCGCAATTTCATCAATCGAGAGTAATAAAAAGCCGAGCCCGAGTGCCGTCCAAGATGCTGCGTTGTCCCCCGCCAACTGAGATTCCCGCCGGGCATTGAGGCCACAGGTGACGGACGTGAGCAGCAGCAGAAATCCCGAAAACCAAGTGGGGAAACTATCCTCCTCATCGACGTCAAAAATTTGCCGCATCAACCACGGCAGTTCGTAGACCTCATAATGAAAGAGGTTCAGTGCCAGGTGAATCCCGACCAAGCCGAGCGCGATGCTCCACAGCACGAGGATGAACTTACCCGTCTCACATGCGACGGAGATGCTGGGGGTAGGTGGAGGAGATCCCATGGCGATGAGTGAAACGAGCGGATGATGGGGGTGAACCATAAAAAGGGGCTCCCCGATTAAGGGAGCCCCTGAAATTAGATTATAGAGGGGGGCTTAACCCCTGCCGCCCCAGCTCCACCAGCCCCACCAGGACCAGCCGCCCGCATAACTGTTGCTGCTGGACTTGCTGCTTTTGTTGGATTTGTCGGACTTATCTGACTTGTCAGATTTGTTGGATTTGTCGCTCTTATCTGACTTGTCAGATTTGTCGCTCTTATCGGATTTCTTCGACTTAGCAGATTTATCGGACTTGTCGGATTTATCCGATTTGTAGGACTTGTCGCTCTTGTCTGACTTATCAGACTTCTTTGATTTGTCCGACTTCTTGGATTTATCGGACTTATCCGACTTACCCTTTTTCTCCGTGCGGACGAGTTTGGACCCGAGCGACACCACGGTATCGGACCCGGGCGAGACCGGACGGAAGATTTCTACGCGATACTCTTTCGAGCCCGAGCGGTCCGTGCGGAAGTTCTTCACGTAACGGGTGCCTCTGATGACGTAGGTATCGCCATTGGCCGAGTGACCTGCGGTGAAGAGGGAAACCTCACCGTTAGGCTCTTCGCTCACCGCGATGACTACTTCCGTGTCACAGATCCACTGGCCGTCTGCTTTACAGCGGAGACGGAAGCGGATCGGCAGGTTATCACCCGCGCAGATCACCTTACCCTGTTTGATAGGGTGCAACCACAGGATCTCAGCGTCGCAATTTTCATTGCCGACAGGATCGGTGCTTTCGATCACTTCCACCGTGATTTGGTCAAAGGCGGTCTTGCCCCGGTTCGAGGTGGCGGTCGCCACGATGACGAAGGTATCCGTATCGCTCGCCGTGATCACACCAGAACCGGTAACCGAATCCGTGCCCAGCCCCGAGGTGGTGGCCGTGTAAGGGTTGCCGTTGATCGTGACGGCGAGCTCATCGATGGTCCCGACGGTGATCGAAGAGGCAAAGGTGAAGGTGATTTCCGAATCCGGATCGCTTTCGAAGCGGTTAACCACGAAGCCATCGTCGGGGGTCAGAATGGTGATGAGCGGAGAAGCAATCTCTTCAACCTTGAAGGTAGTAGAAGCAACGGCTCGGCCAAAGGCGGTGATCGCGGTGGCGGTTACGGTGTAAGAGCCCGCCTTGTCGATCAGCAGTTGGCTGGTGCCGGTAGCCGTCTTGGTGCCCACGCCGACCAGATCAATGATCAAGGCAGTGACTGGAACCGTGCTGAGTGAGCCGGTCAGGGAATCGATGACGCCAAAGTCGGTCGCGGATACAAAGTTCACGGGGATCGCTACGCCGCTGGAGCCAGACTCGAAAGTGTAGCTGTTACCATTGGGCAAGCTCACTCCCACGGTTGGCGGGGTGGCGGTGATTTCGTTGACCGTCAACGCTACACTGTCTGAGGCGAAGTTACCCTGATCACTCGTAGCGGTCACGGCGATCGTGTAGGAATTAGAGCCGAAAGAGGTTATGTCGCCGGCCACCGTGATGCTACCCGTGCCTGCACCCGAAACCGTCGCGGTGTAGCCAACCACGTCACCGGAACCAGCCGTGACCGTGACGACCACGGTCTCGATCGAACCAAAGGCGATACCGCCTTCAATGGTGAAAGGAATAACGGTCGCACCTTGCCCGGCGATACGCTGAAAACTCGCGCCATCATTGGGCGAAGTAATTTCGACCGTGGGATCGGGGAAGACGGCCTCAACGGTAAAGGTGACGGCAGCGTCGGCTTCGCCATGCACGGTACTGGTGGCTGCACCTATGGTGTAGGTGCCTGCGGTGGCGACCCAATCGGCGGTGCCAGTCGGGTTGAGATCACCGACGGTCCAACCATTTAAAGTAATGGCAGAGCTACCGATTTCAGCGGTGAGCGTTTGAATGCCTTCGTTAGGTCCACCATCCTCAAAAGTATTGGCAGTCACGCTGACGGGAATGGTGGCCCCCGTTTCGGCACCTAAAACGTAAGTGAAGACCTCCCCTTGGATCGGCGTGTTGATCGTAATGGTGGGAGGAGGAACAACCCGCACCACTTCAAATGGGACCGATGTAAACCCATCTCCGATCGAGTTCGTGGCGGTTACCGTGAGGTCGTAGAGACCAGCGGCGGTATACTCCAACGCGACCGAACCCGTCACAAATGCGGAGTCCAACCCGACAACGTCAGCTTGGGCGGTGATGTCCCCCCGGTCACTGACTTCGATCATGAAATCGGTAACGGGATAGGCGTCCTCGGATTGCCCTGTCACTAGAATCGGGACGATCACGGGGGCTCCGCCGACCAAGTAAGTGAACCGTTCATTTGATCCCGGTGAAGCGATTCCAGGAACGGGGGGTTGGCCTGCGGTAACCGGATCGCCCAACGTCGCATTGATGAGTGTTCCCGCATTGCGAACTTGGCCAGCGGCCTCGCCCGGGAAACCTTCGAGTAACAAACGGTAACCATAGTCACCGGCGATTGCTTCCTCCGTCCCACGAAAGGTGACGCCAATCGTGCGCACCTGGTTGGGCTGATCGTAAATGATACCAATCGGCAGACCCGAAAGTGAGTCGAGCCACGGCTGAACAATCGATTCATCGTAATCCAGACCTAAGTCGATCCAGGTCAAAAGGTTACCCGAACCGTCGTCGACGAGCGGCGTCGCAGTTCCATCGGGGAGGGCGATTATCGGTTCGATATACGATAACGCCACTGCATCGGTCACCCCGGCTGGTTTGGTTTCCACGATCCAGGTCACGGTCGGAGTGAAAGGCACTCCTGCCACGACGGTGTTTGGCGCCTTCACATTGACGATGTGGAAGTGATAGACGGGCGAATCTCCCTCCACGGCCACCTGCTGTGGCGTGTAGGTCAGCGAGGTTGTCGGGCGCTGGGCGGACCCGATACTTGCGACGGTTAAGGTGGCGAGAGCGGTGAGGAGGATATTGGGGATACGCATCTTGTGGTTGGCTTGCGAAAACGACAAACGATTGGAGCAGGCCTGTCTAGGTAATTAACCCTATTTTGGCGCCGCTACGTATATTTTCTTCACAATTTTTTCACGAAATGGGTGCTTATACCCAGTAGTGTTCGGCAGGGGAACTGCTGCAAGAAGGCGATCAATCAATCCTACGAAAGCCATTTATATGTGACGCAATTGTAGCTGTACTTTTTGATTGCATGATGGTTTCCTCGGC
>Ga0075118_10001079_pt1 | contig 20788 bp, 17 predicted proteins | sample AntAceMetag02UKE_FD_69794 | JGI IMG/M metagenome (GOLD analysis project Ga0075118, IMG submission 69794) | Saline lake microbial communities from Ace Lake, Antarctica - Antarctic Ace Lake Metagenome 02UKE | ecosystem: Environmental > Aquatic > Non-marine Saline and Alkaline > Saline | place...
GTTGAATTTCCCATCTCACAATTAAGGGCTACGCGACAAGTGGGCTGGTCATTTGACCGCCCCCGCCGCGATACCCTTCATTATCCTTTCCGAGAACAGGAGATAGAAGATCAGGATCGGAATAGTTGCGATGCTCAGTCCCGCGAACCGCAGGCCGAGGTCGTTCGCCTCTCCGGTGCCCAATGTCGAGATGGCCACCGGGAGTGTGCGGGATGCCGGGTTGGTCATCAGCACGGACGCAAAGAGATACTCGCTCCAGATGCCGACCATGTTGATGATCGCGACCGTGGCGATCGACACCTTGGACAGCGGCACCGCGACATGCCAAAATACCCCGACAGGGCCACAGCCGTCGATCATGGCGGCCTCTTCGATGGCACGCGGCAAGCTTTCGAAATAGGCCCGCATGATGATGATGCTGACCGGCAGGTGGAACGCGGTGTAAAGCAGGATAAGCCCGATATTGCTGTTCCGCAGACCAAACAGCTCCATGAAATAGTAGATCGGAACCACCAGCGCATGCACCGGCATGGTCAGCAGGGCGATGAGTCCGACAAAGATCAGGGTCCGGCCCGGAAACGGAAACCGCGACAGCGCATAGCCCCCCAGAAGCGACAATGCGATCACCAGCGACAGCGATCCGACGGTGACGATCACGCTGTTGAGCAAACTGGCGCCGATCGTGCTGTTGATCAGCGCATTGACGTAGTTCTGCAAATCCGGCGAGGTCGGCAAACCCAGCGGCGCGCGCAGGATGTCGCCGTGGGATTTCAACGACGAGATGAACATGAACAGCAGCGGCGCGATCACAAAGAGGGCCCACAACCACAGGCCCGCATAGGCCAAAGTCAATCCGGAACGTCTCAGCATGGTGTCATGTCTCTTCGTTGACGGTGCGGGACATACTGGACAACCGCAGATAGATCAGCGTGACGGCCATGACGATCAGGGTCATCACCACCGCGACAGCCGAGGCATAGCCGAATTTCTGCTGTTCGAAGGCGGCCCGGTACAGGAACGTGCCCATGACCTCGGAGGCATAGAACGGACCGCCTTTGGTCAGCACCCAGATCAGGTCAAAGGTCTTCAGCGCTGCGATGATCTGCAACATGATCAGTACATAGGTGACGCGGCTGACGGCGGGCAGGATCACGTAGCGACAGCGTTGCCAGGCGTTCACCCCGTCCATTGTGGCGGCATCATGCAATTCCTGGTCAATCCCCTCCATCGCGGCGAGGTAGAGCAACATGGTGAACCCGGTGATCTGCCAGATTGCGATGACCACAATCGACAGGATGGTGATGCGGTGATTGCCCAGCCAAAGCTGTTCGAGCGCACCCAGTCCGACGCTACGCAGCGCGGTATTCAGCACGCCATACGACGGCTCGTAGATCTGCCCCCAGAGCACGGCGATCACGGCGGTGACGAGCATAAATGGCACGAAAAAGGCAAAGCGGAAGACCCGCCAGCCCACCATGCGCTGCGAAATTGCGAAGGCAAGGACAAAGCCAAGCACGATGGTCGCCGTCGTGAACAGCACCAGATACAGCGTGTTGTTCTTGAGCGCCCCGGCAAAGCGGCGGTCCGACAGCAGGTCGCGGTAATTCTCGGTCCCGATGAATTGCGCCTGGGTGATCCCGTTCCAGTCGTGAAAGCTCATCCAGACCGAATGGATCAGCGGCACGATCATGAAGACGATGACCAGTGCCAGCGAGGGGCCGATGAAGGCATATGCCACCGTTTCACGGCGCATCCGCTTCAACAACGGCTCCGGCCTCGTTCGGTGCGCGACATAAGCTGTGTTCGTCGGCGTGGACTGGTCGGCCATGCGCCCTCTTTTGATGTTGTTGCGTGAATCGGCGGCACCCTTGTCGACATACCGGAATGGGCACGGCAGGGGCCGGATCGGCCAGCCGCGTGCGCGCCCTGCGCAATGAACGCTTTTGCTGGGCCTGCGCGCGGAGAGAGTTCAGTGGACGGACTGGACCATCGCGGTAAATTCTTCGGCGAATTCTTCGGGCGTCAGTTGACCGCCGATCAGGCCCTGGATCAACTGCGTCGCCGCCGGGCGGTATTCGCCGGGCATTATCGTGTTGAAGATCCTGTGCGTCCCCTCAGACACGACCCGGTTATAGATCTGTGCCACGGCAGGGTCATAGGACACTTCGAGCACGTCCGTCGGAATATCATTGCGCACCGGCGTGCCAGAGATCACCTGCCCCATCGTGCTTTGAAGGTCGTAGCTGAGGATGTGACTGACAAAGGCCTTGGCCCATTCCGTATCCGGCGATTCAGCGGCAATGACGATGCCATTTGCGTCGTAAAAGCCGGTTGACCGGTCGGTGTCGTCGCGGGCAAGCGGATAGCTCATGATCCCCAGGTCGAAGCCCTCCGGCAATTCAGCCCCAAGGCCGGAAGACCCAAGGTTCCAGGACCCGTCGCTGTAGATCGCGGCGGCCTCCTGCGCGAAAAGCGACCGCGCCTCGAGGTCTGCAACCCCTGCGGCACCCGGTGCCATCAGCGTCTCGGCCATCTTCTGCATGTTCGCGAAGGCCGCGATCATGTCGGCAGAGGTATAGTCCATCAGATCCTTGGACAGCAGCCGGGCATAGGTCTCGTCATCTGTGTAACGCCGGATGTTGATGTCGAACAACTGCGTGGCCTGGCTGGGGCTGGCCAGCCCGGAAGTCCACGGGATGTAGCCCGCAGCGCGCAGCGGCTCTGCAAGGGCGAGGAACTCCTCCATCGTTTCGGGTTCACCCTCGATCCCGGCTTCTGCAAAGGCTGTCTTGTTATACATCAACAGCGGCGACATGATCGAGTTGAATGGCACGCCGTATTTCACGCCATCCGCAGCCACCGCAATCTGGATGGAGCTTTCGGGCAGCACGTCGATCAGGCCCGATTCCTTGTAGAAATCATCAAGCGGCAGCAGCGCGCCCGTTTCGACCAACGCCGAATAAAAGCCGGTCAGCCAGAAAAATCCAAGGTCGGGCCGGTCGCTGGAATTGAACAGGCGTACGGCGTTCTGATTGTACCAGTCGGTCTCGTATTCGACGACTTCCAGCGTGACGTTCGGATATTTCTCCATGAAGCTCTCGCCGGCCCAGGTGAACAGCGCATTGCTGCTGCCCGGAGTCGTAGAGATGGTCAGTGTGACCGCCTCGCTTGTATCAAGTCCGTCCTGCGCCGCGGCTGGCAGTGACAGAAAGCTTGTGGCAAGCAACGTCGCCATTGCTGTGCGCGCCAGGACGCGACGCGCCTCCGGCAGACCTCTAGATGAATATTCCATGATCCTCCTCCTCCTGTCGATCAGTCCCTTCAACAAAAATGGTCGTCCCTGTGTCAGGGGCGGCCATTCTGTTCCTCCTCCGAAAAGTTTAGCATTGATTTCTTATATTATCAATATGTCATCATACCAGTATAGCAGATCACATTGTGTCTGATGAAAGCCCGACCTCGGGTTGCGTCAGCCCGCCCCCATACGGGCCGCCCCGGCGCGCGCCGACCTCCAGCCTTCAATGATCTCGTCCTCGAAACCCGGTTGCGGTGGCGTTGCCAAGGCGCCCGACGCCTCGGCACGCGCCACGTAGCCCAGCAGGCCGTCGAGGATCCGCCCCTGCCAGCGAAAGGCCGGGAAATCGCGCTGGAAAGCGTCCATCGCAAAGCCGATGTCGAACTGTGTGAGACGGGCAAAGAGCCCAATGTGCATCTGCGCGAAACCAGTCGCCCGAAGGTATAGCGCGGGCACTTCGACAAATGCGGGCCGCGCCCCGGCAGCCAGCGCGATCAGCCGCATGTACTGCGCATGGGTCAGGATGCTGTCCGGCGTACCGATGACATAGGCCCTGCCGAACGCGACAGGCGCGCCGCCTACGGTCGCCACCATCCGGCCGGTATCGTTCGCATCGCTGACGTGCAGCTTTGTCGTTCCGTCGCCTGGAAGAATGACCGGCAGCCCGTGGCGCATACGGTTGATCGTCTCCGTCGCCTGTGGCTCGAACAGCGAGATGACAAAGCCGGGACCCAGCGAATACCCCGGCCGCACGATGGTCAGGGCAAAGGCGCTGCTGGCCTCTGCCTTGCGAAACACGGCCTCGCAGGCCTGCTTGTCCAGAACGTATTGCCCCAGGCCGATGGTGCAGGGGCGCGCATCCGGCGCCGGCACCTGTTGCAACGGATAACCCAGAACATCGCAGGTGCTGACAAAGACGACGTGACGGGCCTTGCCGCGCGCCGCCGCCACCAGGGCAGCGGCCTGATCGGGCTGGAAACAGACGAAATCGACCAGCACATCGGGCCGCACCGCGTCGATGGCCTTTTCCAGCGCGGCCGGGTCATCGCGATTGCCTGCGATGTGATCCGCCACGACAGGCAGATCCGCCGACCGGGTGCGGCTGAAGATCGTGACGTGGTGGCCCGCCTCCAGCGCAGCCCGGGAGGCATGGCCGGAAATCGTCCCGCCGCCCCCGATGAATAGCCATCTGCCCATCTTGTTCGTCCGTTCCCAATGGCCGGAAGGTCAGCCTGCCCGCGCGTCCAGATTGCGCCCCGTCTCGGGGTCAAAGAAATGTCCCGCACCCGCATCGAGCCGCAGCGGAATCGTGGTACCGGGGTCGAGCGTCAGCCGTTCTTTCAGAACCGCCGTCACCTCTCGGCCTCCGATGGTCACGACGACATGGGTGTCCGCGCCGGTTGGCTCTGTCACGACAATGGTGGCCGGTGTGCCACCTTCGCCCACGCCCAACGCTTCGGGCCGCACACCAAATACCACGCGCGCCCCGTCATGGCCCTCTGGCGCACGTGGCAGGGTCACAACGGTGCCGTCATCAAGGTCGAGCACCGGGCGCTCTGCGCGGCGCAGCGTACCTTCAAGAAAACTCATTGATGGCGCGCCCAGAAACCCGGCGACAAAGCGGTTGCGGGGGTTGTCGTAGAGTTCCAGCGGCGTGCCGATCTGCTCAACCCGGCCGGCATCCATCACGACGATCAGGTCGGCCATGGTCATTGCCTCGATCTGGTCGTGGGTCACGTAGATGATGGTGGACCCCAGCCGGTGATGCAGCGCCTTGATCTCGGTCCGCATCTGTCCGCGAAGCTTGGCATCGAGGTTCGACAACGGTTCGTCGAACAGGAACACCTTGGGGTTGCGCACGATCGCCCGCCCCATGGCGACCCGCTGCCGCTGACCGCCCGACAATTGCGCCGGCTTTCGCTGCAACAACGGCTCCAGCCCAAGGATTTTGGCTGCCTTCTGCACCTCGTCATGGATCCGGCGCTTGTCGACCCCGGCGATCCCCAGCGCAAAGCCCATGTTCTGCGCCACCGTCATCTGCGGATAAAGCGCGTAGTTCTGGAACACCATGGCGATGTCACGGTCCTTGGGCGCAAGTTCGTTCACCACCTGCCCGTCGATGGAGACCGTCCCCGAGGTTACGGATTCCAGCCCCGCCACCATCCGCAACAGCGTTGATTTTCCGCATCCTGACGGGCCGACGAGAACGACGAACTGTCCGTCCGCTATGTCAACGTCGACGCCGTGGATGACCTCGAGCGCACCGTAAGCCTTGCGCACATCCTCGATCCTTACCTCTGCCATGTGTCTTCCTTCCGGATATTGATTGGATGCGGCGTTCCGCACGTGTCGCGACGCGCCTGTGATCCATGTCCGCCCTGCGCGCCGGCTGATGTCACAGCACCTCGAACAGTTCTATGAGTTCACCCTGCGGACCGCGCAGAAAAATGCCGCGCGCGCCTCGCTCGAACAGTCCGGGGATATCACCCACCGCATCATGGACAAATTCGACCCCCGCCGTGCGGAGCCGGTCGACGACCATGTCGATATCGTCTACATGCACCGCGATGTGATGCAGCCCCGGAGCGGGCGGCTCCGCCATGCTGGCCTGTGGCTCCAGAAGCTCGACAACGCAGGTGCCAAGTTCGACAAGCGCATAGTTGATCGGCGGTGCGTCGAGCGCCTTTCGGTAGGTAAGGGTGAACGGCAGGGTTTCCGTGTAGTAGCGGATCGCTGCGTCAAGATCAGTGGTGAAGACCGCGGCGTGGGCAAGGTCATGCATGTCGCCCCGTTGCCGGACACGCAGCGCAAGAAGCGCCCGGTCCTGCCATGGGGCGACGGCCGTGCAGGGTCCGCCATCCTCGCGGACAATCTCGGCCCGCGCCTGCACGCCATCAGCAAGCCGCAGCCATGTGCCGCGAACAGAGCCGTCGCCCAGCGGCAGAACCACACGCCCGGCTCCGACCGTTTCCAGATGCACGCGATGGCCGTCTTCGGACCTGACCGCACGGACCGCAAGGCCGCCGTTGACCTGAGCAGGGACATCGAACGGCGCAAGCCCGAAGGCACCGTGATCGTTGAGGAAAACGGACAGCCCGACAATATCCGGGGGCTGCTGGACAGACCCGGGAAAGACACCCTCCAGATACCGCAGCGCAGGGTCGCTATCGATCTGCTGCATGAAAACCCTCCTTGAGTCCGGCGGACCCGTTTCCAATAAGCTGGGCAACCCCGAATCCTGTTGATACAGTAGACTCACTTTGTAATTATGTCATCATACCAGTTTGGTTTGCTCTGCCCTTGCGCGATCTTGTGTGATAGCCCGATCTGCGGAGACAAGACCAAGAAACCGAAACCCTGGCCAACCCTGACAGGACGCAACGAACAAGGTGCTGAAACATGAACGAGCAGCAGCCGCTCGCAAAACGGAAGCTGGCGGAGCTCATCGAAGAGCGTCTGCTGGAACAGATACAGTCGGGAGAGATGGCGCCGGGCGATCTCTTTCCATCCGAGCGCGAATTGATGGAGCGTTTTCAGGTGGGCCGCCCGGCGATCCGGGAAGCCATGCAAAAGCTTCAGCACATGGGTCTTGTCGACATCCGCCACGGAGAACGGCCTCGCGTGGCGACGCCGTCGCTTGACCGGGCCATTTACGAGCTTGGCCAGACGATGCGGCACCTGCTGACGCATTCCGAAGGCAGCCTGGAACATCTCAAACAGGCCCGCGTATTGTTCGAGACGGAAATTACGCGCACCGCCGCGCGGCAGCGCACCGATGAGGATCTGGACCGGTTGCAAGAGATCCTTGCGGCCCAACGTCGTGCAGCGGAACGGCCCGGTGTCCCGGCCTATTCCACCGATTTCATGCGGCTGGATGGCGAATTCCATGCCGAGATCGCGACGATCAGCGGCAACCCGATCTTTCGGTCGCTGAGCCGCGCGCTCTTTGCGTGGCTGTCGAATTTTCATGCGCATCTCGTTCGGCGCCCGGGGCTGGAAGAACTGACCATGAACGAACATGCCGAAATCCTCGATGCGATCCGCGATCAGGATCCCGAATTGGCGGCGTCGCGGATGCATGATCATCTTGAACGGGCCAACAGCCTGTATCTGTCCACCAATCTGTCCCGTCCCCGTGACAATTGACATCCGAGCTTTGCAGGGGCCGACAGACCCGCCATGCGCGGTCGCCGTGCTGCCTATTGCGCATTCCCGGCGCATATGGGGCAGGTCATGCAGACGTCGCGCGCGGCGTGCAAGACCGCCTGCGTCCCTTTCCGGATGCATCACGATCGCGAAAGGGCGCATCACCGGCGCGACCAATGCCGGGGATCAGCCGTCAAGACCGAAGCTCGAGCACGGCATCGCCGGCGCTGCCGTGTGGTGATACCGTCCAACCAGCATTTGCATCGCCGGTCAACTCCGCCACCTGCCGTTCTCCGGTCGCAGGATCGAACCATGTCGCCTGTGGCTCGGGTCCGCCGGGAAGCGTGACCGTCGCCGGAGCCGCCACATAGGCCAGCGTCATGCCATCGCCAACCTGTGCTGTCGCAACCATCGCCGAGGCAGGTTCGGTCGACAGCGGATCGGCCGGAACCGTGTCCCACCAGTCGAGCCTTTCAAAAAAGGTCCTGAGCCGGACAACATCCGTACCGCTGTCGAGCGGCAGCGCCTCTTGCCAGTCCGGTGGCAAGCCGTAATGCATTGGTCCATAGGTCTGCCCTGTCCGATGCCACGGCCAGATGCCGTGCGCCCCGTATGTCAGACCGGCGCTCGCGCCACCCAGAAGGCTGACCCAGGACGCCTTGCGCACATCCTCGCGCGCAAAGCGTTGATTATCGTGGTTGTCGTCACCCATGATCTGAAGGCTGTCATAACAGGGTTCGCTGTTCAGCACCGGCTTTGCGGGCGTCATCGCCCGCGCCGTCGCAGCGTAGCGGATGGCACGTTCGGCGCTGTCGCGGAAATGGCAGGACTGGAACATGACGAAGTCAAACCAGTCGCGGCCATGCAGCGCCTCGGATGGTGGCGTCCCACCGTTGAGATGCGCTGACATGACGGGCGTTCGGGCGCAGGCCGCCCGGACCGACGCGCCCGCCGCATCGTACAACGCGACTGCATTGGGTGCCTGGAAACTACTGTCGCCACTGATGATCCACGTCGTTCCGAATGCCTCGTATCGCGCGGCAAGGTAGCGGCCCAGACGGTCGGCATCCTCGGTAGTGAAAGGTCCGCGCCGGGGCACCTTGCGCGCCCAGTCAAGGTTGTCATCGTCGGTATTGTCGAACCACAGGACGACCATCGAACAGATCAGCCCGGCTTCCGCCGCCTCGCGCACCATGGCGTCCAGCGCCTGAAAATAGGCTGGGTTCGCGCGGGTCAGATCGGCGCGGGCGCCCTTCATTTCAAAGGGTTCGCGCAGCGGCGGACCAGAGGCATCCCATTGCGGCAGTGCGTTGATCTGAAGGACATTGTATCCCTGCTTGGCCCGGTGAGCGACATAGGTCGACCACTCCTCGGCCGTGGCGTGGGCGGGCGCAGACCAGACGGTGTCCGCCAGCCAGAAAACGGGCGTGCCGTCTGCATGCACAAAACTGCGGCCGGTCGGGCCAATGGCCAGCGGGCCATGGCGTTTCCACGCGGTCTCTACGCCGTCGATACCCTCGGCAACCTCGGCACTGCCGGTCTGACTGTCCAGAGACGGATCATCCGACGCCGTGACCCATGTCCATGTGCCCGATTCGTCGGCGACAAAGCGCAGCTTCCAGTTAATGCCGCCATCCCAGAACCCGGTGACGTCGTAAACCTGTCCGGAGGGCGCCGTCAGTCGTGCCGTCAGGCTGTGATCCGCGTAAGGCGTCGGAGTCTCGGCCGCGGCCACGCAGGTGAACTCAAGTATCTGGCTGGTTGCCATCTCAGGTCTTTCCTTCCGGGATAGGAGAAGCGGGAACGGTCCCATCAAGCGGCTCCGAACTGCCCAAGGCAAAAGGGTTGGCCGTCTGGCCAGTGGTTCAGGTCGCGGGCCCGCTCAGGCGGCGGCCCCGGGGTCGGCGATCTCGCGAACAGAGGCAAGAACGGCCTTGCTGTCAAAAACCGCGTCGAGCCAGCCCTCTCGGAAGATCATGGGCCGCGCCGCCTCGATCGCGTGCAACGCCCCGTCAGAAAAGCGGCCCTCAGGAAAGATCTCGAACGCGATGGCCAGTTCGATGTTGAGATGGCCGAGCATGAAATCCATCGCAGCCTCGCGCGGAACACCCTTTTTTATCGCAGCCTCCGTCGCCTCGCGCATCGCCAGCGCCAGCGTCGCGCCGATGGTTTCGGACATCGCGGGTTCCAGGATTGCCAGAGCCTCGACCGTGCAGCGGTGCGAGCGCATGACAGGCGCGTAGATGGTGCGTGCGATCTTTTCGCAAAAGGCGTAGTCCTCTTCCGGGCCTTGTCCAAGCGCGCAGACGATATGCTGCCGGGCGTGCAGGCATCCGAAGAAATCGGCCCTTGCCTCGGCGGCGGTTTCGTCATTGAAAATCGGTGGATGGCATGGGTGAGTCACAAAATACGTGATATCGGCGCGCGTGGGCAATGTCCCGGCATGGGCCGCAGCGGCATCCAGCATGATGACCGCGGTGCCAGGCTGAAGCTGGTCGATGATATCGCCAAGCGCCGCGCCGATCACCCGGTCGGGCAGCGCCACGATGACGGCCCGGGCATCCGCGATCGCCTCGGCCATCGGAACGCAGGTCACCCCGAGCATACTTTTCAGACGCTCCTGACCCGCATCCGAAATTTCGACATGCGCGACACGATAGTCCGTGTCCGCAAGGTTTCGTGCAAGCCGGACGCCCATTTTGCCGCCAGCACCGAGAAGAGCCACTTTCGTCATCTTGACCACCCGTTCCATCACATTTCGCGCACCAGGCACGGACCACGCCCGGTGGGACCATTGGTAAGACAGCCAAGAGGTTATGTCAACATGTCATCATACCTGTTGATCTGTCAGCGCCCGCCGCCCCCGGCCCTGATCCAGCCGAAATAGTCGGTGCTGCCCATCTGACCGCCCTTCAGGGCAAGCTCGAACCCCGCGCCGGTTTCCCGGTGGGCGCGACACAGCGTGGCGCCTGGGATTGTTTGCGCCAGAGCGGTCAGAGCAAAAATGCCGAGTTGAGCACAGGCATGGCCCGACGTATCGCCACCAGATATTACCGCCCGATCAAGGCCGGACAGATCAAGCACCTGATCAAGAATATCGCCAAGCGCAGTCCCGATCCGGGCAAAGGCATCCTCTGTCGTCAGACTGGCCCGTGCGACCGCCTCCCGCAGGGCGGGAACGGCGGGGTCATCCGGGCCAAGCGCGGTATGGATCAACGGGCTTTGCCCCTCTTGCACCGCACGCAGACTGTCGCGGACAGCATCCGACACCGCGCCGTCGCGGCGGGCAGGATCAACCACACTGGCGACGTCGAACGCAATCGCGCGAAATCCATGGGCCGCGGCCCAGGCGATCTGATCGGCGGTCGTCTGGGACACCGAGCCTGAAACAACAACAATTCGGTCCAAGGGTTCAGCCGCCGAAGGCGCGGCAACAGGATCGACAAGGCCGGCATCCCGCCAATGCTCCAGCAGCGCATATTCGACACCTTGCGATCCGACAGCAAAAAGACCGGACCCCCGGGTCTGCCACATCAGGCGCCCGGCGGCGGCCATGTCGCCCGCATCCACGGCGTCAAGCGTCACGATCCGCTCGCCCCTGGCGAGAAGTGCAGCGAGCGCCGCATCGCCCCCGTCGGCAGAGCGCAATTGCGGCAGTTCGAGGCCGCCGATCCCCGCCTGCGTCTGGCGTGCAAGGTGCAGGCGAATGTCAGCCTCATGCATCGGAGTCACCGGGTGGCGGCGCATCACCGGGTGACGGTCGAGCCGGTGGACCGCATCCCCGCTCGCGGCGAACAGATTGGAAAACGCCTGATATCGGCCCATCACCGGCGCGGCGATCAGAACCGGGAACCAACGCGACGGCAGCGCGGTCGCCGCGAGGTCGATGGCATGACCGATGGAGCCGATATCGGGTGCGGAATCCAGCGTGGAGCACACCTTGTAATGGGTGATCGGCGAATGCAGCGCCGCAAGGGCCGCAAAGATCTCGGGCAGATGGGCGTCCATCCATGCAGGCGACCGAGACCGCGCGGTACCGGCAATGCCGACCGCCCGGGCCTGCGGGAAACGGGCGAGTTGGGTTTCAGTCGGAGGCGCAAGGAACAACACGGACGGCAGGCCACCGAAGGACAGGACCTCCATCACCGCCGCCGATCCGGTAAAATCATCGCCATACCACGACAGCAGGCGACCGTCTGGAAGCCCCGCGCCGCTCACCCGGAACTCAACGCCCGCGCAAGCGCGGGATGCGCGCGCGCATGGGTATCAAGCGGCACGCCCTGCCGCGCCGCGACCCAGGCCTCGCGGATGCTGTCAACGCCCGCGCCCGGACCGTCCGGATGCCCCATGATCCCGCCACCTGCGGCATATATCAGGTCGTCAGACCCCAGTCGCGCCAGCGTTTCAGGCGGTTGCCGGACGCCCTGCCCTGACGAAAAGACCGGCATCGCGATGCAGGGGCTCGCGTCCGACATCGGCGTCAGGCAGGTCCGGGCTGACTCGATCACGCTGTCATCGCCCTCGGCAAACTTGTTCTGCAAGCCATTGACATGCATGTGGTCTGCCCCGGCCAGACGCCAGATCTTCTGCCAGGCGACATAGGACCAGCCAAGCGCGGGGTGGCGCGACAGATACCCCCAGCCGTTGCGATGCGCATGGATCGGCAAGTCGCTGTGCCGCGCCAGTTCGACCATGCCCACAATGCCGACCGAATTCAGGCTGGCCATGACGCAGGTGCCTCCCAGATCGCGCACGAGATCATGGTGGCGGCGCATCTCGTCAAGATCGCCGGTCAGGTTGAAAGCATACATAACCATCTTGCCGGTGCTATCGGCATGGTCCCGGATCACCCGCATCACCGTCTCGGCACGGTCGGCGAACGGGCAATGGGGGCCATTGGCCTGCAATTCGTCATCCTTGATGAAGTCGATACCCGCCGCGCACAGCGTCCGAACAAGGTCGGCGGTCTGGTCGGCATCAAAGCCCACGCTGGGTTTCACGATAGTGCCGATCAGCGGACCCTCGGTCACCCCCGACAGCCGCCGCGTCCCGGACACGCCAAAGCGTGGCCCCGGATAGCGGTCGAAGAAAGGCGCAGGAACGCTGATGTCAAGAATGCGTAACCCCGAGAATTGTCGCAATTCAAAGAGGTTACCGGACACTGTCGCAACGAGGTTGGGCAGCGATGGCCCAAGGTTGTCCAGCGGCCATGACAGAACCACCTCGGCGCGCTGGCACGGGCTGTGGCCATCGTGGCCGGTGCCGGGCAAGGAAGGTTCCGGCACCGGGTCGAGCATGTCCAGCGCCTCGACCCGTGCGCCTGCGCGGGCGCGCAGTTCCGGCGTTTCGCCCGGCGTGGCGACGAAGGTTCCGGAGGATTGCTCGCCGGCCATGACCTCGGCGGCGCGGCGCGGATCGCCGGGCGTTTCGATCAGATAGCGTGCGGTGATGCGGTCGATCACGTCGCCGCTCCTGTGTCAGGCAAACGGACCACGCTCGCGGTCTCGGCAGCCTCATAGGCGGCCAGTGCCATCGACAGCGTGACGAGGTTGTGCTGCCCGGAGGGCTGAGGAGCGGCGCGGCCTGCCAGTACGTCGACAACGTGGCGCTGAAAGGCGCAGATGCTGTCTTGCACGACATGCCAAGGGCGCTCTCCCCAATCAGGCACAAGCGGCTCGACCGAGCTTTCGGAACGCCCGGTGGCATTGTGCAGGATCATCCGGTAATCCTCGTTTAGTTCGATAGTGCCGTTGGCACATTCGATCCACCCCGTGGTCTGCGGAAATCGGTGCGGTGTCAAATGCGCCTCGAACGAAACTTCGGCGACCGAGGTGGCACCGTTCCGGTGACCGATCAGGGCAACAAAGGCATCCTCGCCCCGCACCTGCGGATTGACGCGCTGGGTGCGGCAGGCGATGTTTTCCGGCGGGCCAACGAGGTGGTGGGCGAGGTCGAACAGATGCAGCCCCACATCCATGATAGTGAACCGCTCCAGTTCGCGCAGGTAGGGTTGGTTGACGTAATTGTCGAAGCCGTGGCGAAACGCAAAGCGCGCATGATGAACCGGGCCGAGATCGCCGCGCGCCAAAAGCTGCGCGATGTCGCGGAACGGCTTTTGCCAACGAAAGTTTTCATGGATGATCAGCGGGATACCGGAAGACTCGGCAGCGGCGACCATCGCGCGTGCGTCTTCCAACGTGTCGGCCATGGGCTTTTGACAGACCACGGCGCGGGCATGCGGCGTGGCCAGTTCGACCAGCGTGCGATGGGACGGCGAGGTGGTTACGATGTCGACCACGTCGGGGGCTAGCTCTTCCAGCATCCGCGCGGGATCGTCGTAGACCTGGGCGATGCCGAACTGCGCCGCCATCGCCTCGGCCTTGGTGCGGTCGAGGTCGCACAGCGCGACGATCTCGGCACCCTCTGCCGCGGCCCAGCCGTGCAGGTGATTGGGCGCGAAGTAGCCGCAGCCGATCAGAACAGCACGACAAGGCGTGGTCATGCCCCCTGCCCCGCACCGACAAAGGCCACCTCGAACGGGCCAAGTTCGATCTGTTCCAGCCTGCGCCGTTTTGCAGTCGTCAGCCAATCCGGGCCGGTATCCGCAGGGCCGGGCATGGCCACAACGGCTTTGGACGGCAGGCGCAGCGACACGGGATGCAGCGTCAGGTTGGCCACCAGCATCTCGGGACCCGCCGCACCCGAGACGGCCACGACCGCGGTTCCCTCGGGCGATCGGATGGCATGGCGCGGCTTACCTGACCGCGCCGCCAGCCAGCGCAGCACATGGTAGGCGGGCACCACCAAACCGTCCGTTTGCGTCAGCGCGAAAGCGCCCGAAGGGGCCGCCAGTGCCATGCGCGCCACGTCGGTCGCTTCGGTCGCGGCAACGGCCCCGACCATCCACGCAGCCCCGAAAAGCCCGCGCTGGCGTGGGTCATGATGCGCCATGGCCATCCTGCGGTTCGCGACGTTGTTGGCCATCGCCGCGCCGTAGGGATTTGACCGCATCCCGATTGCGATCAACCCAAGGTGCAGCGGCTTGCCTTGAGCCAGCGCCTTTGCACTGGAGAAGATCTGCGGCAGCGCCTCGAGCGTCTGCATCACCGACAGATCGTCGGCCGCATGGACAATTGCCGTGGAGCCGAAGGTGACAGCGTCGCCGATCCGCGCGGCAGCGGGAAAGCGGTTCAGTTCAGTGAAATTCGTGAGGACACCGCCCACTATCTCTGCGCCCGGAAAGGCGCGCGCCGCTGCCGTTGCGGCAGCCTCGGGCGTCGCGCCCTCGGGCCATGCTCCGCCGGGTTGATAGCTTTTCAGATAGGCGGAGGGCAGTGCGCAAACGCTGCGAATGGCCTGCCGCCCGGCGGTCAGAGCGTTGGCGAGTTCGGCCAGCGCCGGGTACAGCGCCGCCGGATCGTCCGGCAAGACAACCTCCAGGTCGCAGGCCCCTTGCACGCAGGCCAGCATGTCCGCAAGCAAGGTGTGCCATTCGCCAGACGTGGTATCGACCCGCAGCCGCGTCGCAGGGACGGCCAGTGTCGCGATCGCCGGAGCCGCAGCCTGCCAACCGGCCTCGACTGCGATCGCCGGTTCGGGAAGGTGGCCCTCTGCCGCGCCCAATGCGATGGCACCCACGGCACCCGCCGGCGCGATTGCGGCATCGCCGGACAGCGTGATCTCGATCCCCTGCGTCACTGTTTCCCCGGCAGCGATGCGGTAGGGAAAGGGCAGCGACAAAGGGCGACAATAGGTCTTGAACGAGGCATCGGACCAGTTGCGCTGATCCTCCATCTCGAAGACCTCTCCGTCAAACCGCATCTGCACATTTATGCCATCCACGACCATCTCAATCGCCACGATGTCCAGCGCGGGCTGGTCGGGGGAGATGCGTTCAGGCAACACGGTCTGGTCGACCGTGCCGTCCGAATGGGTCACCGCAAGCGGCGCACCTGCCGCCGTGCGGATGGGATGCAGCAGGACAAAGCCGGCGCGATTGACCTCGATATCTTCGGTCGCGGTCAGGTCCAGCCGAAACGAGACCCGGCCCGCCGCCGTCGCGGTCATGAAAAACGCGCCCTCCAACCGCCCATGTGCCGCGCCAAAGCTGACGCGGTACGTCACCCCGTGCCCTGCATCGGCGTCGCCGATGGTCTCGTCGCGCACCTCCATGTCGAAAGTGCCCCAATCTGCATTGCGGATCGGGTATTGCACCCCGCGCAGAACCTCGACGTCCTGATAGCGGACGGTTTGCACCGCCGCATCGCAGATCACGATCTGCAGCGGCCCAGCGGTTAGGCGGCGGGTTTCGGGCAGCGGCTCATCCGTGCCGTAAAGAAAGCTGTGGTCTGACATTGGCACCAGCCTAAGGTGTGCTTTGCCGCATCAGCCGGACGAACAGCAGGCCGATACAGGTCAGGACGATCACATAAAGCAACGACATCATCGAGGCGCGGCCAAGGTCGAAAAACGTGAAGCCGAGCTTGAACAGATACATTCCGGTGACGACCGTTTCGTTGCCGGGCCCGCCTGTCGTAAGAAACTGGGGCAACTCGTAAAGGCGCAGCAGATCGATGACCATGAACAGGCTCGAAACCAGAAAAAAGGGCTTGAGCAGCGGCAGGACGATGTAGCGCAGTTCGCGCCAGCGCGACGCGCCGTCGACCTTGGAGGCGTCCAGCACCTCTTCGGGGATGGTCGTCAGTCCGCCCAGCAAGATGACCGCGACAAAGGGCACGGTCTGCCAGACAGTCGCCACGATGATCGCGATCAGCGCGTAGGGCATTGTGATGGTCCACTGGATCGGCTCGATCCCCAATGCGCCGCCCAGCACGGCGTTGACAGCGCCAAACCGTGTGTTGAACAGCATCCACCATACAATGCCCGCGATCAGCGGCGCGATTGCCGTGGGGATCAGCAGCAGGCTGATGACCACCGCCCTGCCCCGCTTGATGTGATACAGAGCCCAGGCCAGCGCAAAGCCGATCGACAGTTGCAAGGTCAGGCAGACGACCAGCAGGATGCCGGTCACGCTGATGGCCCCCAGAAACTGCGGATCGTCCAGCAGCGCCCAGAAGTTGTCCAGACCCGCCCAGCGTGGCGGCACCCGTGGATTGGGCGAAAACTTCTGGAACGCCGTGCGGGCCATGAACACGATGGGCACCACACTGACCAGCACCAGCCCGATCAGCGACGGGGCGGCCAGCGTCCAGGCAAACCGTCTGCTTCCTCGCATGTGTTCCGCCCCCTATTTCAGACCGCCGAAGGCAAGGCCCCGGACAAGGAACCGCTGCATGATCGCGGCAAAGAAGATCCCCGGCAACACCGCCAGAAGCGACGCGGCGGCGATTTCTCCGTACAACTCTGCAATGGCCGTGCGCAGCCGTGGCAGGTAGACTGTGATCGTCGCGACTTTATTGCCGGCAAGCTGATACGCCAAGACGAATTCGTTCCAGATGCCGATGAAGGTAAAAACGGCGGCGATGGCGATGCCCGGCGCCAGAACCGGCAAGGCAATGTGGATCATCGCCTTCCAGTGGCTGGCCCCGTCGACATAGGCGGCCTCTTCCAGATCGCGGGGCGCGGCCTCGACATAGCCCAGCAGCAGCCAGAAGATCAGCGGGATCGAGAACAGGCCGTAGATCAAGATCAGGCCGGTGTAGGTGTCCAAAAGTCCCAGGGCGCGGAACAGCATCCAGAACGGCACGATCAGCGCGATGGGCGGCACATACCGAAACGACAGGATGAAGGCGGGCAAAAAGCTGCCGCCGATCCGGAAACGGCCCACCGCATAGGCGCAGGTGACCCCCAGCAGCAGCGCGAACACCGTCGCCACCACGCCGATGATCAGCGAGGTTCCAAGGAAATTCACCACCGGCGCATTGGCTTCTGACCCGAACCAGACATAACGGATGTTGTCGAGCGTCAGGTTCGTAGGCAGCAGATCGACCGGCGACTGAAAGATGTCGCTGCGCGGACGGAACGCCGTCAGGATGATCCAGTACACCGGAAACAGGGCAAACACGAGGAACGGCAGCAGGATCAGCCATGGCCAGCAGGTCTTGAGCCGGAACAGGAACGAGGTTGGCCGTGCGCGGACCCCGGTCGGTCTGCGGACGTCGGAAATCGATGTCATGCCACCTCTCCCTTCGGCGCGTGCACCCGGTCGACCAGCCGTGTACCATCCTCTCCGAAAATGTGGATCGCGTCGGTGCTGGCGTGGACCTTGCCCTGAGGCAGATCGAACCGGCCGTTTCGGCGGACCAGCTGGATTGTCAGCTTGTCAGCACCCGACGTACCGTAGGCATAGCCGTTGGGGCCCAGGAATTCAGTCATCTCGACGTCCAGCGGCAGCGCAATGTCATCGGGCGCGACGCTCAAATCCTCGGGCCGGATGCACAGCGACACCTCTTGCCCGGCACGTGTCCGCACATCGCGCCGCACGGTGATTTCGTCACCCGACGACAGCCGGAACCGGGCGCTGCCGCCCGACGCTTCGACCACGGTCGCCTTGAGCACGTTCATCTTGGGCGAGCCAAGGAACGTCGCCACAAAAAGGTTGTCGGGCGTGGAATATAGCGCGTCCGGCGTGCCGACCTGTTCGATCACGCCCCCGCGCATGATGACAATCATGTCTGCCAGCGCCATCGCCTCAATCTGATCGTGGGTGACGTAGACCATCGTCGATTTCAGCCTTTTGTGCAGGCGCTGCAATTCCAGCCGCATTTCGACCCGCAGATCGGCATCCAGGTTCGACAGCGGCTCGTCGAACAGGAACACGCTGCGGTCAAGCGCGATGGTCCGGCCGATCGCCACCCGCTGTTTCTGCCCGCCTGACAACTGGCTCGGGCGGCGGTCGAGCAAATGTTCCACCTGCAGGATCCGGGCCACCTCGTCGATCCGCCGGTCCGAGACGTCCTTGGTCTGGTCGCTCATCTTGAGGGGAAAGCGCAGGTTTTCACGGACGTTCATGTGCGGGTAAAGCGCATAGGACTGGAACACCATACCCACGCCGCGCTCGGACGGCGTCGCTTCGTTGACCACAGCACCGGCGACCACGACATCGCCCGATGTCTGCATCTCAAGCCCGGCCAGAACGCGCATCAGGGTTGTCTTGCCGCAGCCCGACGGCCCCAGAAAGACGCAAAAGGCACCATCCGGAATTTCGAGGTCGATCCCCCCAAGCGCCTCGACTGCGCCAAAGCTCTTGCGAATATTGCGGAACTCAATGCTGCTCATGGCGGCCTCACGGGTTGACGCTGCACCGGATCGCTCCGGCGCAGGCCCATTTTCAGATGGTGTCGTTCTCAGCCCGCGATTTTGAGCCCGGCGTCAGCGTAGCTTGCCTTGACCGCGTTCCAATAAGCAATCTGCGCAGGCCGGTCGTAACGCTCGGTGATCGCCTCCCAACGGTCGGCTGCCTCGGCAAGCGCCGCGGCCGGATCGCTGCCGCCGTTGATGAACCCGTGCAGCGCACCTTGCAGCGCGTCCATGTATTCGCCCACGGCGGGCATCGTCATCTCGGGAAAGCCGTTGGCCAGCACCTGCTGCGCGGTGTCCAGAAACGCGGTCGTCGGCGTCAACACCTTGAAGTTGTCGGGGTTGTAATCGGTCTTGAGGAACATGTCAGACCCGCAATCGGGATCGTCCATCGACAGAATCCGCCGGTCGGGCATCAGCAGTGTCGCGATGACGGCAAAAGCCGCATCCGGGTTCGAGGCGAATTCCGAAATGCCCACGACGCGGCCGTAGAACATCGAGTTGTAGTTGCGGTAGACCCCGTCGACCGTGGCGCCCGGCCAGGTCGTGTAGCCCATGTTGTTCAGGTGATCGCCGCCGTAGCGCCCGAAATCCATGTACCACAGGATCATCGCGATATCTTCGCTCTCCATCGTTTCCATGGTCTGCGGCCAGCTGAGCGAGGCAGAGTTTTCCGGCGCGCTGTCCAGCAGACGTTTGAGCATTGTCAGCGCGTTTACCCCGGCGTCGTTGTTCCAGGCAGGCGACGCGTTGTCATCCAACCATTGGCCGCCCATGGACCCCATCATCGGCGCCCATTGCTGTTCGATGAATCCGCGGTCCCAGGTCGACGTCTGGAAACCGTAACCGTTGCGGCCCGACCCAGCCCAATCCCAGCCGGTGAAGAATTCGGCAACCTCGACGAATCCCTCCCAGGTCGTGGGCACGACCAGCTCCTTGCCGGTCGCCTCCAGGTAGCGTGCCTTGGCCGCCTCACTTTCGAACGCGTCCTTGCGGTAATACATCATGGCCACGTCGCCATCGACCGGCGCAGCCACGATCTGGCCCTTCCAGGAGCAATAGAGCTTGCGGTAGTAGTCCACGATATTATCAAACAGCGGCTGCGCAGAGTGCTTTTCGATCAGGTCATTCATCGGGCGCAGGTAGCCGACCGAAGACAGTTCTCCATTGTAGCGCGGGAAATGCATCACCACGTCGAACTGGCCGCCGCCGGCGCGCAGGTCCTTCAGCGAATCCTGGTAGGACACGAGGTCACCGCTCTCGATCACCTCGACCTGAATGCCGAGCGTTTCCTTGATGTAGTCGATCTGGTGATTGATGATCGGCCGGATGCCGCCCGGGTGCGACATGAAGCGTACGGTTTCGCCGGCAAATTGCTGGCCGAATACCGAACTGGGCGATACCGCCGCAGCCAAGGCAGTGGCTGTGCCCCCTTTCATGAAGGAACGGCGCGACAGACCCGAATATGAAAATGGCATGTGATCCTCCCTGATCAGCTCGCTCACCTCAGCGCCTTCTTTCCAGCGGTGTGGTGATCATCGACTCGTTATGAGAGTATACCAGTTTAACTGCTTGTCAACTCGAATCCGTGACCATCGTAAGAGGGGTCTGATGCCGGAGAGTGCAGAATCCTACGCTCTCATGAGCGTTTTCAGGTTTCCTGGCACTATTAAGCTACCCCGCCTGACACGGGTTCGTCAAAGATGTAGCCTGTGCAGGCGCTGGAGACGGTGGCCGCACCGATGATTGTCATGCTCTCATCCGCGGATGGGAGTGGGCAAAAGTTGGTGGTTATGCGACGAGTTGCGAGATTGAAAGTCCTCCGTCGAGGACAGCAGCTCTCGTGACGGCGACGCGATGGGCACCTCGCGGTGACCATCTCATGCGGCGTCTTTTGCCCATCCGAGCATTGCCGATGTTATCGACACACCCCTCCGCGCGGGACGACGAAATCGGAAGTTCGTTTCGGTATCTATGACCATAGCCTGAATCGGTGACTTCGCAGTCGACATTTGTTGATTTACCTATTGAGGTAAAGCACTTAGCCTTCATCTGAGATTAACCCTGCAGGTGAGCTCAGATGACCGA
>Ga0075118_10001085_pt1 | contig 20692 bp, 18 predicted proteins | sample AntAceMetag02UKE_FD_69794 | JGI IMG/M metagenome (GOLD analysis project Ga0075118, IMG submission 69794) | Saline lake microbial communities from Ace Lake, Antarctica - Antarctic Ace Lake Metagenome 02UKE | ecosystem: Environmental > Aquatic > Non-marine Saline and Alkaline > Saline | place...
GCGTATTTCTGGAACACGTCGATGAACAGCCGCCCGATGATCTTGCGCTTGGTTTCGGGGTCGGACTGGCCGTCCAACTCGCCCAGAAACAGCTCGGATTCATCGGCATGGATCAGTGGGATGTTGTAATTGTCGCGAAACATCGCGACGACTTCGGGTGCCTCGTTCAGGCGCAGCAAACCGTGATCGACAAAGACGCAAGTCAGCTGGTCGCCAATCGCCTCGTGGATCAACACGGCCGCGACCGAGGAATCAACCCCACCCGACAGTCCGCAGATCACGCGCTTGTCGCCGACCTGTTCACGGATCTTGCGGATCGCCTCCTCACGGTAGGCCCCCATCGTCCAGTCGCCGGTAAAGCCCGCGTCACGGATGAAATTCTGATACAGCGTCTTGCCATTTGGCGTGTGATGCACTTCGGGGTGGAACTGCACCGCATAGAACCGCCGCTCCAGATCCGCCGTGATCGCAAATGGCGCATTGGGTGAGGTGCCGTAAACGGCAAAGCCCGGCGCGATCTTGCTGACATGATCGCCATGGCTCATCCAGACCTGCTCGCGTTCCTCAAGAAACCAGCCGTTCAGAAGGTCGATCCGGTCGGTTGAAGGGGTCACATAAGCGCGGCCGAATTCGGCGGTGCCGTGACCGGATTCAACCTTGCCGCCCAGCATTTCCATCATGACCTGCTGGCCATAACAAATACCCAGAAGCGGCACGCCCAGCGAAAAAACGGCTTCGGGCGGGCGCGGCGATCCCTCGCGGGTCACGCTGTCGGGGCCACCCGACAGGATCACGGCTTTGGGCGCGAATTCCGTCAGAAAGGTATCTGTGACCTTCTGATAGGGATGGATTTCACAATAGACATTCAGCTCGCGCAGGCGACGCGCGATAAGCTGCGTAACCTGGCTGCCAAAGTCGATGATAAGGAGGCGGTCATGGGATGTCTGGCTCATAATTGCGTCCTAGGCCAAGGCCCCGGCTTTCGCAAGCCTCTCGCGACGGACGGGCGCGCGGGCGATGTCGCTTATGTCGCTTTTCCCCCTGAATAGCCGGAATTCTCACCCAAGGGCATGGATGAAACCGCTATCAGATGGCAAACCCGCCAGCGGGGCGGTATATTCGGCATGAAGGAAAACACCATGGCAGATGTTCAGACGCGCAGACCGGCACGCGGCGGTGGCGGTGGCGGGGCAGCGCGGCGCGCGGAACGCGGGGCCGTGTCCTTCGAGACTGCCCGCTATATCGAGCGTAACATCCCCAATTTCGAAGTGCTGACCGAAGAGGCGTTGGAGATCATCGAGACCAATGCCGACACGATCCTTGCCGAGATCGGGGTGAATTTCGTCAACAACCCCGCCGCACTGGAACTGTGGCGCAATGCCGGTGCCGAGATCGAGGGCGAGCGTGTGCGAATTCCGCGCGGTCTGGCCCGCCAGCTTTGTGCGACAGCGCCACGCCAATATACGCAACATGCCCGCAACCCTGCGCGCAATGTCGTGGTGGGCGGCAAGAATCTGGTGCTGGCCCCTGTCTATGGCCCGCCTTTCGTGCATGACGCCAAAGGGGGCCGCCGCTATGCCACGATGGAGGATTTCCGTAAATTCGTGAAGCTGGGCTATATGTCGAAATGGTTGCACCATTCCGGCGGAACGGTCTGCGAGCCGACGGATATTCCTGTCAACAAGCGCCATCTGGACATGCTGCACGCGCATATGACGCTGTCGGACAAGCCTTTCATGGGGTCGGTGACAGAACCTAGCCGCGCGCAGGATTCGGTCGAGATGTGCGAGATCCTGTTCGGGCGCGACTTCGTGCGCGACAATACCGTGATGACCAGCCTGATCAACATCAACTCGCCCATGACATTCGACGATGTGATGATGGGATCGCTCGAGGTTTACGCGCGTGCAAATCAGGCCTGCATCATCTCGCCCTTTATTGTCGGTGGCGCGATGGCCCCTGTTTCTGTGGCGGGCACCCTGACGCAAGTGCTGGCCGAGGTGCTGGCCGGCATCGCCTATAGCCAGTTGGTGCGCCCCGGTGCACCCGTGATTTTCGGCGCGTTCGTCGCCTCGATCGACATGAACTCGGGCGCGCCCACGTTTGGCACACCCGAGGCCAGCCATATCACCTATGGCGCGGGTCAACTGGCGCGGCGGATGGGGCTGCCCTACCGTTCTGCCGGGTCGTTCTGCGGATCGAAACTGCCCGATGCACAGGCCGCTTACGAGACCGCGAACAGCCTGAACATGGGGCTGTTATCAGGTGTGAACTTCATGTTGCATGCCTGCGGCTGGCTGGAAGGTGGTCTGGTGTCCAGCTTCGAGAAATTCGTGATGGACGCCGACCAGTTGGGCGCGTTGCACAAATTTGCCGAGGGTGTTGCGATGGACGAGGAAGCGCAGGCGATGGATGCGATCCGCGAGGTCGGCCCCAGCGGGCATTTCCTTGGCTGTGCCCACACGCAGGCAAACTTCAAATCCGCTTTCTGGCGCTCGGACGTGTTCGATTACAAACCCTACGAGACATGGCACGAGGAAGGCGCGCGCGACACGATGGCGCTGGCCTCGGCGCGGGTGGATCACATGTTGGCGACCTACCAGCAGCCCGCCCTTGATCCCGCTATTGCCGAAGCTTTGGCCGATTACGTGGCGCAAAAGAAAAGCAGCACTGCCGACGCCTATATGTAACTGGCCGGTCGGGTCACAGTCACGGGGCGGCCTTTCGGTCGCCCCTTTGCTTTGCACAGCAGATATTTTGTTGCGCCCGATGCCGTCAGTGGTGCAGCGCCAGCACCGCATCCACGTTCAATCTGGCCACCTGCCTAGCCGCGGCAAGGCCGGGGTGGGTTGCCCGCACGATACGGGCCTCGCCGATCACCGCGATCATCACATCGACATGGCGCATCGTCGAATATCCTGCATCTTCGGCGATACGGGTCTGGTTCATTTCGGCCTCGATCTCCATCAAGCGCGCCAGCGCCGCAATATGGCGTGGCAGATCACGATGCCCCAGAAGGCGTGGCAGATGCGTGTCGCGGCGGTAATCTTCTGCCCCGATCCGGGCCGCGCAGATCAGCAGGTGGGGCCTGCGCAACTGGTCAAGCCTTTCAAGAATATCATTCATGGTCCTGGTCCTTTTGCAGATCCGGGCAGCGCACCCGGTCTGGCCAAGATGACCACGATTTGCAGCTCTGTTGCGTGATGGTCCAAGCCAGCGCACGGGGCGTTTGTGATTATTCAACATTTGGAAACAATTATGAAGAAATTCGTCAACTGTTAACGAACTGGTAAGAAGTGCATTCTTAGGTTGAAATTTCGTCTGTGGATAACCTGTGGATAAGCAAGACAGGAGGGCTGTCATGTCAACCTTTGAACCGAGGCCGGAGGCTGTTCTGGCGGCCGGGTTCTCCGATCCCGGCTGGCCTGCACCCGACTGGGTGCCCCAAGATGCCCTGCGCTATCTGGCCCATACCGCAGCGGGCTTGCCGATCCGTGCCCTTGCTCGCAGCGCGGGCTGCCATGCCTCGACCGTGCTGCGCCAGATCCGCAAGATCGAGAACCGCCGCGACGATCTGCTGGTCGACGAGGTCTTGCACCGTCTGGGCCACATCCATTTCTCGCCTGTGACCAAAACATCCGCGCCTGACGCGCGCAGTCACATCATGCACAAGGAGGGTATCCGCATGCAGACGGAACTTGCAGCTATCGACAGTGACCCTGAAACCGCCCCCACAAACGCGCTGTTGCACCACGAAGGGCGGCGCGTGCTCAGACGGTTGGCCGAGCCGGGGGCGGTTCTGGCGGTCGCCGCCGAGATGGACAAGGCGGTTGTCGTGCGTGACGGGGCAGGTGGCAGTACCACGCGCACCGCCGTGGTGGACCGTGCAGTGGCGCAAGCCATGGCGCTGAAAGAATGGATTGTCTGCGACACGCCCGGTCGGGTGTCACGCTACCGTATCACCGGGGCAGGACGGTCCGCACTGGCCGCGCTGCTGGCCGAGGCCGAAAATCTGGCCCGTCAGGGACAAGATGACGGACAGTCTGGGGGGCCGTCCGGCGGGCAGGTGCGATGCACGGGATCTGATCTGACGGATGGGGACAAAGACCAGACCGGTCATGCCGCTCCGCGCAGGCGCACACGCTATTGCACGAACGAGTCGCCCTTGCTGGCATTGGCGCGGCGGCGCGATACGGCGGGTGATCCTTTTCTGGCCGCAGAACTGGTAGCCGCAGGCGAGCGGCTGCGCGAGGATTTCGAACTGGCCCAGATGGGCACCAGAATGACGCAGAACTGGGACAGATTTCTGACGGCAGGCGTCGAGAGTGGCGGTTTCCAAGCCGCAGGCATGGCGCGCGGCCCCGAGGCGGCGCGGGCAAGGATCACCGCTGCGTTGCGCGATCTGGGTCCGGGTCTGGGCGATGTGGCCCTGCGTTGCTGTTGCTATCTGGAAGGGCTGGAACAGGCGGAACGGCGGATGGGCTGGTCGGCGCGTTCCGGAAAGATCGTGCTCAGGATCGCGCTGCAACGGTTGCGCCGCCACTATGACGGCTTGGGGCAGGCAGGCGGGATGGTCGGCTGACAGGGGGCACGCGTCAGCCCCCCACCAGCCAGCCCACGCCATAGGCGACCAGCGCGCAGACTGCGCCCACCGCCACGGTCTCGGCCACCGCGCGCAGCAACCTGTCGCGCGTTGCGATCCAGCGCAGCAGACCCAGCGCCATCAGTGCCAGCAAGGTTATGGCCACAGAGAGCAAAAATGTGGTGTCGGTCGGCTCCAGCACAAAATAGGGGCTGAGCGGCACCGCCCCGAAGACCACAAAGGACAAAAAGGTCATCAGCCCGTTCAGCGCGGGGTTGGCATCCTCGGGTGCTTGCATGCCAAAGCCCCAGGACAATGTCAGATCCGCCATCAGCGGCGGATGGGCGGCCAGCAGTTGCACCGTGTCGGAGGCTTGTGTCGCGGATAGCCCGCGTTGCTGTAGCAGGTGCGCCAACAGCGTGGCCTCGCCAGCAGGATCGCCGGCGATGCGGCGGATCTGTTCGGCGTGGCGTTGTTTGTAGAGGTCGTTCTGCGACCGCATCGACAGGAATTCGCCCAAGCCCATACTGACCGCATCGGCAAACAGATTGGCCAGTCCGAAAACCAGAACCGCCAGCGCCCCGATCTGCGCCACACCCTCGGCACCCGCCCCGGCAAAGCCCGCAACAATGGCAAAGGTCGTGACGATCCCGTCATTGCCGCCATACACAAGCTGCTTGAGGTGGTCTTGGGTGCGGGACAGGGCGGATGTCTGGTCCCTGTTGGCTGGCTGGGTCATGCGGACCTCTTGGCTGGACCATGAAGCACAGCGATAGCGTTCAAGTTCACCGCGCGCAATCAGTGACGGCCTGTGCCGCTGCGATACAAGATCTTGCACAAAGGATGCAGCGCTTTCGATTTGATGACCCGCATTTGTCTTTTCCTCATGGTTTCTACGCTTGATTTACCACAACACCCGGACAGCAGTTGCATAAACAAGCTTGCACAAAAGCAACCTCACGCATAACTTAAAATTATGAATATCACCCTGCGCCAACTGTCCTATTTCAAAGCCCTAGCCGAGCAGCGCAATTTCGGACGCGCAGCCGAGGTGGTGCATGTCTCGCAGCCCGCCTTGTCGGTGCAGATCCGCGAGATGGAAAAAACCCTTGGCGGGATTTTGGTGGAGCGGCAGGCGCGCGATGTTGTGCTGACACCTTTCGGGCGGCGCATTTTGGAACATGCCGAACGGGTGCTTGACGCCTCTCAAGCCTTGGCCGATGCCGCGCGTTGGCGCGGTGGTTTGTCGGGGCAATTGCGGTTGGGGCTGATCCCCACAATTGCCCCCTATATCCTGCCCGCCGCACTCGAAGCGATGCGGTCGCGCGATATCTCGCTGGATGTGCAGGTGCAGGAGGCCAAAACAGGGCGTTTGCTGGCCGATCTGCGTAGCGGCAAGCTGGATGCGGCGGTGATCGCACTGCCTGCGGGCGAGGAGGGTCTGGTCGAGATCCCGCTGTTCGAGGACCGCTTTTTGCTGGCAGGCACAGCCGCGCGGTTGGCCCTGCAAGAGCAAGGTGCCGAAGCGTTGCGGCCTATGGAGCTTGGCGCAAGCCAGCTTTTGCTGCTGGAAGAAGGGCATTGCCTGACCGATCAGGCGCTGGATGTCTGCGGGCGCGGACGTGGCCATGCGCAGATCAATATGGGGGCCTCGTCGCTCAGCACATTGTCGCGGCTGGTGGCGGCAGGGTTTGGCCTGACCCTGATGCCGGAACTGGCCGCCTTGCAGGAACAACGCGCGGCCCCGTCGATGTGCCTGATGCGGTTTTCATCGCCGGAACCCGCACGCATGGTCGGGCTGGTGCGCCGCGAGGCCAGCGAGGATGACGGCTGGTGCGCGGCATTGGCCACGATGCTGCGCGAGGTCGGCGAGGCTCTGGTCGGTGAGGCGCGAGATGGCTGCCGATAGTCACGCGACATTCCGACCCTTTAAACCGCGCCGTGATAGGCGTATGTCAGGTCAACAGACCATCACCAGAAAGGCGTTGCAATGCGCGATCTGAAGATCCCCGGCCAGCGGCACCCCGAAAAGGCGCACCGTCCCGATAATATCCAGCCCAAAAAGCCCGACTGGATCAGGGTGAAAGCCCCGACCTCGCAGGGTTACAAGGACACGCGCGACATCATCCGCGAACACAAGCTGGTGACCGTGTGCGAAGAGGCGGGATGCCCAAATGCGGGCGAATGCTGGTCACAGGGCCATGCGACCATGATGATCATGGGCGAGATCTGTACGCGCGGCTGCACATTCTGCAACATCGCGACCGGCAAGCCGCAAACGCTGGATGTGTTCGAGCCCGGTCGCGTGGCCGATGCTGTGTCCAAGCTGGGGCTGAACCATGTGGTCGTGACCTCCGTGGACCGCGACGATCTGGACGATGGCGGGGCCGACCATTTCGCCCAGACGATCCGCGCGATCCGCCACCGTGCGCCCGGCACCACGATCGAGGTGCTGACGCCGGATTTCCTGAAATGTGCGCCATCCGCGCTGGAAACCGTGGTGGCTGCGCGCCCCGATGTGTTCAACCACAACCTTGAAACTGTGCCCGGTCTGTATCTCGAAGTGCGCCCCGGCGCGCGGTATTTCCATTCCTTGCGGTTGTTGCAGCGGGTCAAGGAACTGGATCCGTCGATGTTCACCAAATCCGGCATCATGGTGGGTTTGGGCGAGGACCGCCAAGGCGTCTTGCAGGTGATGGATGACATGCGCGCTGCGGATGTGGATTTTCTGACCATCGGCCAGTATTTGCAACCCACGCCGAAACACCACGCGGTAGACCGGTTTGTGCATCCCGACGAGTTTGCAGCCTATGAGGCAGCAGCTTATGGCAAAGGGTTCCTGATGGTCTCGGCCACGCCACTCACGCGGTCAAGCTATCACGCGGGCGAGGATTTTGCGCGGCTGAATGCAGCGCGTCAGGCCAAACTGGGCCAGATCTGACAGGGTCTGCCGCACAGCTGTGCAACAGGGGGGGGGCGCTGCCCCCCGTCCTGCGGACTCCCCCCGGGATATTTCAGGCAAAAAGAAACCAGCCCTAATCGATGGGGGGCAGGCGCTTGAGATAGGCGGCCAAGGCAGCGCGATCTGTCTGGGGCAGTTGCGCAAGGCTAGTCACAACTGCGGCCATGCTGCCGCCTGCGGTGTCGTAATCCGGTGTGAAGCCGGATGTGAAATAGGCGATCAGATCGGATTCGGACCAGTCCAGCTTGGCAGGGGTGATGTTGGGGATCGTGCCGCGCCCTGACGGGTTGGGCGCGCCCGCCATCCAGCGGTTGCGGTCCAGCGCCCCCAATGGGCCGCGCGGTGTGTGGCATTCTGCGCAGTGCCCCAAGGCTTCGGCCAGATAACGGCCACGCTGCTCGGCCTCGGTCAGGTCACCGGTGATCTGCCACGCATCCGTCAGATAAAGCGCCTTCCACAAGCCCAGCCCGCGCCGCAGCGTGAAGGGAAAGGCCAGATCATGTGGCAGATCGGGTGTGGCGTCGGCGGGCAGTGTGATCATGTAGGCGTAAAGATCGGCAATATCCTGCGGTGTCGCGCGGCTATAGGCGGTGTAGGGGAAGGCGGGATAGTAGTGCTGGCCTTGCGGCGAGGTGCCGTTGATCATGGCATTGGCCAGATCTGTAACCTCCCAGCTTCCAATGCCGTGATCGTTGTCTTGCGAGATATTGGGCGCGTGGAAGGTTCCGAAATCCGATGCAAAGGCCCGCCCGCCCGACAGGATCAGGCGGGCATCTTCTATCGCCCCCTCGGCGCTGTGGCACGAGGCGCAGCCGCCTGCGTGAAACACTGTCGCGCCACGGGCCGGCACGCCGATCAGGGCGGCGTAATCACTGGCCGTGACCCGTGCAGGCATCGTCAGCCACCAAGCGCCACCAGCCAGCAGGAGGAGGACAACAGTGACAATGACCAAAAACTTGCGCATTAAATGTTGCGAGGGTGGCACCCTTAGGTGCCAACCAAGCCCCTTTAGTTGCTGGGGACGCGGTAGGCCTTGTGGCAGGCCCCGCAGGATTCGCCGATAGCACCCATCGCACCCTGAAGTGCGGCCAGATCCGTGCCTGCTGCGGTTTCCATAGCGCTGGCGGCGGTGATCAACGCCTCGTTCTTGGCGATCACGTCCGGCAGGTTTTCCCAGATCGCGGGCAGGGCGCGCGACCCCTCGACACCCATTTCATCCGATCCTTCGGGCCAGATCAGGCTTTGGTCCAGCCGGGCAAGACTGGCAAGGTTTCCGGCGGCAGCGCCTGCGGCCGAGGCCTCATAGGGAGTGTCGCCTTTGGCCATGCCGCCCAACAGGCCAAGGTTGAAGGCATAAAGTTGCATTTGCGCCTGCCGTGCCTTGGTGGCACCGGCCAGTGCTTTATCCGCAGCATCCTGCCCCGTGGCCGCCCCTGCGGCAATTGTCAGGCCCAATACGACCCCGAGCATTTTGAAACCAGTCGACATGCTTACCCACTCCTTGTTGTGACGTTTACAAATACTCAGGCGAGCCTAGCAGAGATTAAGGGGCAGATCGTAAACTTCTCGTGAAAGGGTATGGTCGGCGCAGCGTCAGTCATCCGTAAACCGCACCTTGCCGATATAGGGCAGGTTGCGGTTGCGCTGTGCAAAATCGATCCCGTAGCCGACGACGAATTCATCCGGGATCTCGAATCCGGTCCAGTCGGCCTTGATCGGGGCCTCGCGACGGCTGGGTTTGTCCAGCAAGGCGATGGTGCGCAGCTTGTGCGGATCGCGCGACAGCAGCAACTGGCGGACGTGAAACAACGTATGGCCGGTATCGACGATATCTTCGACCACCAGCACATCGCGCCCCTCAATGGCACCGCGCAAGTCCTTGAGAATACGCACCTCGCGGCTGCTTTCCATCGCGTTGCCATAAGATGACGCCTCTAGAAAATCGACCTCGACCGGCAGGTCAAGCTCGCGCACCAGATCGGCGATAAACACGAAAGAGCCGCGCAGCAGGCCCACAACGATCAGCTTGTCGGTCTGGGCAAATTCCGCCTCGATCTGGTGTGAGAGGGATTCGATACGCGCGGCGATGGATTTGGCCGAAATCATCTGGTCGATGACATATGGACGCTGGGACATGGGTTTTCCTTGCAATTCGGCGCTTACTCTACGAAATGAGGCCCCACTGTCACGCCCAAAATTGACGTTGAATCTGATCAGGACACACCGGACGCCATGCCGACCCATAACGAAACCCGCCGCCTGCCTTACAGCGCGCAGCAGATGTACGATCTGGTTGCGGATGTGGCGCAATATCCGCAGTTTTTGCCGTGGTGTTCTGCCGCGCGTATCCGTTCGGTGACGCCGCGCGACTACGGATCGGAGGTGATGGAGGCGGATCTGGTGATCAGCTTCAAGGTGTTTCGCGAACGATTCGGCAGTCGAGTGACCTTGTGGCCTGCGCAAAAGTCGATCGACACCGAATATCTGGACGGGCCGTTTCGCTATATGAAATCGAACTGGGCCTTTGCGGATGCCGAGGGCGGCGGGTGCGATGTGACATTCTATGTCGATTTCGAATTCCGCAATGCGGTGTTGCAGGGCATTATCGGGGTTGTGTTCAACGAGGCGATGCAGCGCATCGTGCGCGCTTTTGAGCGGCGGGCGGCGCAGCTTTACGCCGTCTGAATGCGCGCTATGCTGGCATCCGAATCAAGGAGCCGTGCAAGATGAACATCACCCGACAACTGTCAGATTTTGCATCACAAAAAACCAATACGGTAATTCCGCAATCTGCCATGCGCATGATGCAGCTTTCCTTGCTGGACTGGGCAGTTGTCGGCATGGCCGGACGCGATGAGCCGGTTTCGCGGATCACCCGCGAGATGGTGCTGGAAGAGGCGGGCGCGACCCATGCCAGCCTGATCGGTCACGAGACCCGCGTGCCGGCCCGTGCCGCTGCGCTGGCAAACGGGGCGACCAGCCATGCGCTGGATTATGACGATACGCATTTTGCCCATATCGGCCATCCCTCTGTGGCGGTGATTCCGGCCGCTCTGGCTGTGGCCGAGACATCGGGAGCAGATGCAGCCGCCATGCAGGAGGCGGCTTTGATCGGGGTCGAAGCCTCGGTCCGTGTGGGCGTCTGGCTGGGGCGCGACCACTATCAGACGGGCTTTCACCAGACGGGCACGGCAGGTGCCTTTGGCGCTGCTCTGGCGGCGGCGCGCCTGATGGGGCTGGACGCGCAGGGATGCGCCATGGCGCTGGGGCTGGTGGCCACCCGCGCCTCGGGATTGAAGTCGCAGTTCGGGACGATGGGCAAGCCTTTCAACGCAGGGCTGGCCGCATCCAACGGTGTCGAGGCGGCGATGCTGGTGGCGCGCGGGTTCGAGGCCAATCCAGATGCGCTGGAATCGGCGCAAGGATTCGGGCCGACCCATGCCGGACAGGGGTTGGTCGAAGGGCTGGAGGGGCTTGGGCAGGATTGGCTGTTCGAGACTGTCAGCCACAAGTTCCATGCCTGCTGTCATGGTCTGCATGCAGCGCTCGAGGCAGGATTGACGCTGGCGCCACTAAACGCAGAGCAGATCGCGCGGATAGAGGTGACAACCCATCCGCGCTGGATGACCGTGTGCAACCAGATCGCGCCCATGTCGGGGCTTGGCGCCAAGTTCAGCTATGGCACCGTACTGGCAATGCAGATTCTGGGCCATGATACCGCCGTACTGGACAGCTACAGCGCGGCTGTCTGCGCCGATCCTGCTGTAAAGGCCCTGCGCGACAGGGTCTATATCAGCGCGGATGATGCCGTCGCCGAGACAGCCACGCGGTTGCGGGTGGTGCTGCAGAACGGAACGGTTCTAAATGCGACCCATGATCTGAACGCGCCGATGACGCTGGATCTGCGGCAACAGAAGATCCAGAGCAAGGCGCGCAGTTTGATCGGGGCAGAGCAGGCGGATCGGTTGTGGTCTGTGATTTCGGCACAGACGGATCTGGCGCAGTTGACTGCAATCTTGCGTTCACCTAAGTAAATCAATACTTTGCGCTGCGCTATGAATGTCAATCCAGTGCTGATCGCAGCATCTGGAGTGTATGCGCGGTTGCTGCAAGGCGTACGATCGCGCGCCCCTGCGCGCCGAATTCGACGGTTTCAACCTGTATCGGGCGGTCCTTGCGGGCCAGTCCGAAACAGACCCGACCTTCAGGTTTGAACTCTGACCCGCCCGGACCTGCGATTCCGGTCACGGATACCGCTACATCCGCTAATGATGCGGCCAGCGCGCCTTGCGCCATTTCCTGCGCGACCTGTTCTGACACAGCCCCATGCGCGGCCAGAGTGTCGGGCGACACGTCCAGCAGGTCGGTCTTGGCAGCGTTGGAATAGGTGACCATGCCGCGGTCGAACACATCCGATGATCCCGCCACATCGGTCAGCGCGGCGGCAACCATGCCGCCGGTGCAGCTTTCGGCGGTGGCGATCCGCAGACCTGCGCGGCGATAGGCCTCCAGAAGGGTCTCGATGGAATGGTCCATGTCAGATCCCCAGCACGCTATGCGAGACATAGGCCCCCAGACCCACCATAAGTGCTGCAAAAACACCCGCGATCACGTCGTCAAGCATCACACCCAAAGGACCATGCTGCCGGTCTGCCCAACCGATGGGGCCAAGTTTGGTGATATCGAAAAAGCGAAAAGCGATGAATGCTGTCACCCAGCCGGGCCAGAGGGCCAGAACACCCGCGCCGGAATGGCTGGCGCCGATCATCACGGGTAAAAGCGCGATCCACTGGCCTGCCACCTCGTCAATCACGATCTCTGAGGGATCATGATCGGTTTTGCCTTTTGTTTCCAGCGCAGTGGCCCACCATCCCAATGCAAAAGCCAGAACGATGCCTGCACAGAACAGCGGCACGCCACCCAGTGTGAACAGTGCCCAACCTGTGGGCAAGGCGGCAAGTGATCCCCATGTGCCGGGGGCCGGTTTCAGATGGCCGACATAGAAAAAGGTCGCGATCACATGGCTGGCGGTGCTCATGCTTTCACCAGCGTTGCCGTGGCAAGGGCTGCGATGCCTTCCTCGCGCCCCGTAAAGCCCAGCCGTTCACTGGTGGTGGCCTTGACCGACACGCGCGCCGGATCAAGCCCCATGATCGCAGCCATTTCGGTCTGCATCGCCGCAGAATGGGGGCCGATCTTGGGATATTCACAGACAAGTGTGCAGTCTATGTTGCTGATCTGAAACCCTTGCTCCAGCGCCAGCCCAACAGCATGGCGCAAAAAGATATGGCTGGCGGCCCCTTTCCATTGCGGATCGGAGGGCGGGAAATGCCGCCCGATATCGCCCATCGCCAGCGCGCCATAGATCGCATCGGTGACCGCATGCATGCCCACATCGGCATCGGAATGACCGACCAGTCCGCGCCCGTGCGGCACGGCCAAACCGCAAAGCATCACATGATCCCCCGGCCCGAAACGGTGCACGTCGTATCCATTGCCCAGTCTGATATCCATGTCGCTGTGGTGTCCTTTCAAAATCCGTTCGGCCCTGATGAAATCCTCGGGCGTGGTGATTTTCAGATTGTCGGCATGGCCGGGGGTGATGACAACCCTGATCCCTGCGGCGCGGGCGACCTCGACATCATCGGCGGCCCCGCCGGGATGGGCGCGGTGCGCCGCCAGCAGCGCGTCAAATTGAAAGCCTTGCGGTGTCTGTGCGCGGAACAGACCGGTGCGGGCGGGCGTATCGGCCACGTGTCCCGCCTCGCCGCGCCACAGCGCGTCCGTCACGGGCAGGCCGGGGGCGGCAGCTTCGGCATGGTCCAGCGCCGCCAATACCTCATGGATGATCTGTGGCGGTGTGCAGGGGCGGGCAACATCATGGATCAAAACGCGGGTGATCCCCAGTCCGGCCAGTGCTTCCAGCCCGTTGCGCACTGAGATATCGCGGCTGTCCCCGCCAGTCGTGACGCGGATACCCTCGGGCGCATCGAAAAGCGCCAGATCATCGGGGTGCAGCACAACCAGAACCAGATCAATCCCCGGTGCGTTACAGAATATCGCGAGCGTCCAGTCGATCACCCGCCGACCCGCCAAAGCTTGCCATTGCTTGGGCTGCGCGCCACCTGCACGGGTGCCGCGCCCTGCCGCCACAATGATTGCGGCAGTACTCATCCGCGGCACTCTTGCTGGGTTTTGTGCTGTCTCACAGGGGATACGGCCTTGCTGAATACGTCTATCATCTGCATAGGACGCAGGCGGCCAAAGGGCAATGTGCCAGTTTCACGGTCGCTTTGCTTAATTATTAGGCAGTCCTGTCGGATTTGCCTATATTAGGTCCATGTCCCTCTCTGGTTTCATTGTCGACCCCTGTCGGCTGGGATAGCCAAGGATCAACGCACAAGGAATAGGCATGTCACTGCTGATCGGAGATTACGTTTTACCCTCACCGGTTCTGCTGGCCCCGCTGGCGGGAATCACTGATCTGCCGTTCCGCTCGTTGGTTGCGTCCTTCGGGGCAGGGCTTGTTGTGAGCGAGATGGTCGCCAGCCGCGAGATAGTGACAGGCCGGATCGAGGCGCGGGACCGCGCCGAACTGGGGGCGGATGTGGCCGGTACATCGGTGCAGATTGCCGGACGTGATCCGCATTGGATGGCGGAAGCTGCCCGCATGATCGAAGCATCGGGTGCGCGGATCATTGATATCAACATGGGATGCCCCGCGAAGAAGGTTGTGGGCGGCATGTCGGGCTCGGCCCTGATGCGCGAGCCGGATTATGCGCTGCGCCTGATCGAGGCGGTCGTTGCGGCGGTCAAGGTGCCAGTCACCCTCAAGACCCGGCTGGGCTGGGACACGGATTGTCTGAATGCATCTGACATCGCGCAGCGCGCGGAAGGTGCGGGCGTGCAGATGATCACCATTCACGGGCGCACGCGTTGCCAGTTCTACAAGGGACAGGCCGACTGGGCCGCGATTGCCGAGGTGAAACAGGCGGTGCGGATTCCGGTCATTGCGAATGGCGATATCACCAACAGCAAGTCTGCGGCCGAGGCGCTGCGCCTTTCGGGGGCGGACGGTGTCATGGTGGGGCGTGCTGCACAGGGCCAGCCGTGGCTGCTTGCCGGTATCGCGCATGATCTGTTTGGTCAGCCTGCACCACACATTCCGCAGGGTATGGATTTAGTGGCAATGGTATCAGGGCATTACGATGCGATGCTGGCGTTCTACGGTGTGGATATGGGGCTACGGATGGCCCGCAAGCATCTGGGTTGGTATATGGATGGTGCCGCCACCCAAGCCGATCTGCGGCACAGCATCCTGACCGCCAAAACCCCGCAAGAGGTGCTGGCGTTGCTGCCCGATGCGCTGACCGCGTCCAGCCAATCCGAGCGGAGGCAGGCTGCGTGATCGACGAATCAGCTTTGTGGTCCTCGCTTCCGGTTCCGGCGATCCTGCTTGATCCCGATGATATGATCGACGACGCCAATCCTGCGGCCGAGTTGTTTCTGAACGCCTCGCTGAAATCGGTGCGCGGACAGCCGGTCTGGGACCGCGTGATGGTGGATGCGCCCATGCAGGAGGCGTTCGATCGGGCGCGCAAAACCTCGACCCCGCTTTTCGTCAATGACGTCGACGTGGGCACGGGCGAGCGGGTACCGCTGCATTGCAACTTGCAGATATCGCCATTGCAGGGGCGGCCCGGCTTCATGATCCTGCTGATCTCGCCACGAGAACTCGCCGGGCGGGTGACGCATTCGCATTCCGTGAAGTCCGCTGCAAAATCCGCGATCGGCATGGCCGAGATGCTGGCGCACGAAATCAAGAACCCGTTGGCGGGGATCACAGGGGCGGCGCAGCTGCTGTCGATGGGGCTGAGCGCCGAGGATATGGAGCTGACCGATCTGATCGTCGAGGAAAGCCGCCGGATTGTGAAACTGCTGGAACAGGTCGAGCAATTCGGCAACCTGAGCCCGCCTGACCGGCGCGAGGTCAATGTGCATGATGTACTGGACCGCGCGCGCCGTTCCGCGCTGCTGGGCTTTGGCGCGCATATGAAGATCATCGAGGATTATGATCCGTCCTTGCCAATGGCATGGGGTGATCCGGACCAGTTGTTGCAGGTCGTACTGAATCTGGTCAAGAACGCATCGGAAGCGGCTGATCGCAATGGCGGAACGATCCGGCTGCGGTCCTATTATGAACACTCCTTCCGGCTGCGTCGTAGCGATGGCCTGGGGCAATCCCTGCCGTTGCAGATCGAGGTCATCGACGATGGCCCCGGCCTTCCACCCGATATCGCAGGTGATATTTTCGATCCGTTCGTGTCAGGGCGCGAGAACGGCACGGGTCTGGGTCTGGCGCTGGTCAGCAAGATCATGTCCGACCATGACGGCTGGATCTCGGTCGACTCGGTCCCCGGCCGCACCGTGTTCCGCATGTCGCTTCCGCGTGCCCCGCGCGAAAAAACGCAACTAAGCAAATCCATGAAACCACCCACCCCCAAGGAGTAGACGCAGATGGACGGAACCGTTCTGGTCGCCGATGACGATCGCACCATCCGCACCGTGTTGACGCAGGCCCTGACGCGTGCAGGCTGCAAGGTGCATGCGACCTCAAGCCTGACCACGCTGATGCGCTGGGTAGCCGAGGGTAAGGGAGATGTGGTGATCTCGGATGTCATGATGCCGGATGGCAACGGGCTTGAGATGCTGCCGAAGATCGCGCAGGACCGTCCCGGACTGCCTGTGATCGTGATTTCGGCGCAAAACACAATCATGACCGCGATTCAGGCGGCCGAAGCGCAGGCCTATGACTATCTGCCCAAGCCCTTCGATCTGCCGGACCTGATGAAACGTACCGCGCGGGCGTTGGAAAGCCGCCGTCATGTGGCGCCTGCAGCCCCCGTCAACGATGCAACCGACCGGCCCGACGATTTGCCGCTGGTGGGGCGCACACGGGCGATGCAGGCGCTTTATCGTTTGGTGGCGCGGGTGATGAACACCGACTTGCCGGTGCTGATTTCCGGCGAGAGCGGCACTGGAAAATCATTGACTGCCCGCGCGATCCATGATTTCTCGGACCGCCGGACCCTGCCTTTTGTGACAGTGACAGCAAGCGATCTGCAGGATATCGAAGGTCCGGCGCGGGTGCTGGCGCGGGCCAAGGGCGGGTCGGTCCTGTTTGACGAAATCGGCGATATCGACATGGAAAGTCAGGCCCGTATCGTGCGGATGATGGATAGCCCCGGCGATCATGTGCCGCGCTTCATGGCCACCAGCCAGAGCAACCTGTCCCAAGCGATGGAGCAGGGGAAGATGCGGCAGGATCTCTATTATCTTCTAGGCGGCGCCACGATCGAAGTGCCGTCCCTGCGCGAGCGCGTAGACGACATCCCGCTGCTGGCCGAGCATTTCCTGTTCCGCAGCGAACGTGACGGCGCGCCAAAGCGGCGTCTGTCCCGTGATTCAGTCGAGTTGATGCGCGCCTATAGCTGGCCGGGCAATGTGCGGCAGTTGGAAAACGCCATCCGCCGGCTTGTGCTGACCAGTCGCGCCGATGAAATCACCCGCGTCGAAGTCGAGGCGGTTCTGGGCAACCAACCCGAGATGGAGCCGGTCTTTGGCGGAGGCAATGATACCGAAAAACTGTCGGCCTCGGTCAACCGCCACCTGCGGCGCTATTTCGATCTTCATGGCAACATGCTGCCGCCTGCGGGTCTGTATGGCCGTATTCTGCGCGAGGTCGAGGCCCCATTGCTGGAAATCGCCCTTGAGGCAACAGGCGGCAATCAGGCCAAATGTGCTGATCTTTTGGGGATCAACCGCAATACCTTGCGTAAGAAGATAACAGATCTTGATATTCGCGTGACACGGCGACGGAAGTTGATGTAAAACCGCAACAGAAAAGTGGCAAATCGGTGTCGTTGCTGATTTGTCGCAATCAAAGCGGTCAGGCGTTCCGGCGCCGTATCAACAGGACGGGGGCAACGGGTGATCACCCGGTCGCATCGTGGCATCGACTGGAACAGGCTGGCGCGGTTGCGCCGCCTGAAGAAGGTGCAGAATGCCGCCACACTGGGGCTTGTGGTCCTTGGGCCCGTGCTGGCCGTGGCCACGTTTCTGGTTCTGGGACCGCTGGATCAGGGTTCGTCCGCAATCGGCTTGCGGCTGATCCTGCTGGTGGATCTGGTCTATGTGCTGCTGGTGGCGGCGCTGGTCTTGCAAAAGGTAGCGGGGCTGATTGCTGCGCGGCGCGCACGGTCCGCCGGATCCAAGCTGCATTTGCGCCTGACGGGGGTTTTCGCCGCGATTGCGCTGGTCCCCACAGTTTCGGTGGCGATCTTTGCGGGGCTCACGATCAATGTCGGTCTGGAAGGTTGGTTTTCGGACCGCGTACGGCAGGTTGTGGGCAGTTCGCTGGCCGCGGCTGAGGCCTATGAGGAAGAGCATCGCCGCGACCTGACCGAGGATGCCGTGGCGCTGGCGGCCTATCTGGACAACAACCGCCGCAATACATTCTTCATGGGTGATGGTGATGTGCGCCGTGTGCTGGCGCAGGGACAGACCCAGATCCAGCGCGGTCTGCGCGAAGCCTATGTGATCGACGGCACAGGCGAGATCCGTGCAAGGGGCGAGCGATCCTATCTGTTCGATTTTGAGAAACCCGACGAGGATGTCATCCGTGCCGCGCGTGATGGCGGTGTGCAGATCATCGAGGACTGGGACAACAACGAGTTCCGGGCGCTGGTTCAACTGAATCAATTCGTAGACCGCTACCTCTATATCAGCCGCGATGTGGATGGCGAATTGCTGAACCTGCTGGATGATACAAAGGAAACCGCGCGGTTCTATCAGCAGTTGGAGAATGAACGCGGGCGTGTGCTGTTCGAATTCGGTCTGGTTTATCTGGGCTTCGCGGTGATCCTGATTCTGGCGGCGGTCTGGCTGGGCATGTGGTTTGCCGAGCGTCTATCGAGACCGGTGGGCCGGTTGACCGGTGCCGCACAGCGTGTCGGGGCAGGGGATCTGGATGTGCAGGTACCCGAAGAGCCGGGAGATGACGAGATCGCGATGCTGGGGCGCTATTTCAACCAGATGACACGGCAGTTGAAGGGGCAGCGCGATACACTGCTGGACAATACCCGCCAGATCGAACGCCGCCGCCGCCTGTTTGATTCCGTGCTGAGTTCGGTCACTTCGGGCGTTGTGGGTGTGGATGCCGAAGGGCGTGTGGCCTTCGTCAACCGCTCGGCCGAACGGTTGCTGGACTGGCAGGAAGATCGCCAATCGGTGTCGCTTGCCATGGCGGTGCCCGAATTCGGAGCGCTGTTCGAGCGGCTTCAGCAAACCAAGGCCGAAACAGCGCAGGAAGAGGTCAAGGTCAGCCGTGCGGGGCGGTTGGAGAACCTGCTTTTGCGGATCTCCACACGGCGCGGCGAGGACGGGCGGCTTGAAGGCTATGTGCTGGCCTTTGACGATGTGTCCGATCTGGTAGCCGCACAGCGCATGGCCGCATGGGGTGACGTGGCACGCCGCATCGCGCATGAGATCAAGAACCCGCTGACGCCGATCCAGCTTTCGGCGGAACGGATCAAACGCAAGTTTCGTCGCCATCTGGACGACCAGAACGGCACGGATCTGGAGCAGCTGACAGACGTTATTGTCAGACAAACCAATGATTTGCGGCGCATTGTTGATGAGTTTTCGAAATTCGCGCGCATGCCCGAGCCAGAGCGCAAGCCCGAAAGCCTGACTGCCCTTGTGCGTGACGCAGTCCTGTTGCAACAGGCCGGTCAACCCAATGTCAGAATCCGCGCGGATCTGGGCGATGATATGCTAGACGCCGAGGTGGATGCGACGATGATCCATCAGGCTCTGACAAACTTGATCAAGAACGCGGGCGAAGCCACTGAAACCTATCAGCAAAAAGAAGCGCTGGACGATTATTTGGCGCAAATCCATATCACCGCCACACGCATCGGGACACAGGCAGAAATCCGTATCATGGACAACGGTATCGGCCTTCCCGAGGATCGCGCGCGCCTGTTCGAGCCCTATGTGACCACCCGCAACGAGGGCACGGGGCTGGGGCTGCCGATCGTCAAGAAGATCATCGAGGAACATGGCGGCACGCTGTCGCTGGAGGATGCGCCATGTTTCGAGGGCGACAACCGGCACGGCGCCATGGCCGTGATACGCCTGCTGCTGGCCCCGGTCGGGTTGGCGCAAGGCAAAACTGACACCATACCTTTGACCGGCGCAGCGGCTGACACAACAGCCGTCGCAAGCCCTGTCACAAAAGAACTTAAGAGGAGCATATAGATGGGCGATATTCTGATTGTTGATGACGAACGCGATATCCGCGAGCTGATCTCGGATATCCTGAAGGATGAAGGCTTTGAAACGCGTCTTGCCGGAAATTCCGACGAGGCGATGACGGCCATCAACGCCGAGCCTCCGGGCCTGATGATCCTTGATATCTGGCTCAAGGACAGCAGGATGGACGGTATCGACATCCTCAAATCCGTAAAGCGGGACAACCCCGATGTGCCGGTCGTGATCATCTCGGGTCATGGCAATATCGAGATTGCGGTGGCTGCCATCAAGCAGGGGGCTTACGATTTTATCGAGAAGCCGTTCAACATCGACCAGTTGCTGGTCGTGATCCGGCGCGCAATGGAAACCAGTCGCCTGCGGCGAGAAAACAGCGAGTTGCGGCGCAAGGATGTGTCCGCCGCCGAGATGGTGGGGACATCGCCTGCCTATCGCGCGCTGATCGCCCAGTTGGACAAGGTCACCAAATCCAATGGCCGCGTCATGCTGACCGGGGCGCCGGGGGCCGGCAAGGAAGTGGCCGCGCGCTATATCCACGCCCATTCCAACCGGGCAGGCGCACCCTTTGTGACCGTGGGCTGCGCCTCGATCGAGGCGGACCGGATGGAGGAGGTGCTGTTCGGCCGTGAAGGGCCGGAGCGCGGGGTCGAGCCTGGTCTGCTGGAGCAGGCGCATGGCGGGGTGATCTATTTCGACGAGGTGGCCGATATGCCGCCCGGCACGCAATCCAAGATCCTGCGGGTTCTGGTGGACCAGCAGTTCCAGCGGCTTGGCGGATCAGACCGTGTGCGGGTGGATCTGCGGGTGATTTCGTC
>Ga0075118_10001094_pt1 | contig 20618 bp, 21 predicted proteins | sample AntAceMetag02UKE_FD_69794 | JGI IMG/M metagenome (GOLD analysis project Ga0075118, IMG submission 69794) | Saline lake microbial communities from Ace Lake, Antarctica - Antarctic Ace Lake Metagenome 02UKE | ecosystem: Environmental > Aquatic > Non-marine Saline and Alkaline > Saline | place...
GAGGACATCCTGAGCATTCCCGCGCGCAGGGCAAAAAAAGACCGACAGTGAAACAATGGCCAAGGCCCACAAGTCGGTCTTCATAGGAAGGTGAAGGGGGGAGATGCACGCAGGAAAGCTTCCCATGACGATCCGTTTGATTTTCGTGAATCTCCCTGCGGGTCCAGGGTGCCCTGACTATCCCCGATCATGGCGAGATCAACACCCCAGAAGGAGGAAGCGCGATAATTGAAAGCGAGGGCCCAGTTGAACAATTGTTCATCCTGCGCTAAACTAGACTGAGCGAAATTTAAGCCGACCTTCGAGCGAAGTTTGACCTTCTCAGTAAGTTGATAGTTCATCCTTAGAGAGGGACCAAGCAAGGTCAGTTCAGCATCATTGAGGCCGGAAGGAGTCCCTCCGGAACGAGTGCCATAAGAGACGCCAGGGCCAAAACTGATCAAAGGAGAGGCTTGCCAGAGCGCTGAGAGTTCGAGAGAAAGAGATTCGGTATCTGCAAAATTCATGGTGGTGACATTGTTTAAGGAGTGCGCTAGCGCTGAAAAAAGAGAGGTTTTCCCCGAAAAAAGATAACGCGCCTGGAGGCGGTTCGAAAAAATATTCTGCTCCAAAAATAATCCGGTTTGGCGGTTCACGCCCCCATCAACCCGATAGGAAGAAGAGAAAGAAGCCACCGCTTTCTCAGAACGATAACCGCCATAGGCCTTGAGAAAGTAATTGAAGGTGCTGAAATCGTCTCTTTCGGAGAATTTACGATATTCGAAGTCTGCCGTTGCCCCAAGCTGAAAGCTTCCTCCGCCCACAAGATACGCCAACTTCAATTCTGGCTGAAGCAGGAAGTCGGACTCGACTAGGTTTCCGGGAACGCCGGAAGCTTGAGTGACGTTTGAGTCATACAAAGTCGATAATCTAAGAGTCAGATCCAAGCCGCGCGCGGACTTAGAAGATTTCCGCGATGCTTCCGAAACAGCACTTGCGGAGCTACTCCCGGATGGGAGAACCGGGACGTCAGCGGTAGGGTCTGCGGCGCAAACCGCGCCCTGCCCAAGAAAGGCAAAGACGACCGCGAGTTTTCTGATTGATGACACAAATTAAAGTGTGTTTTCTCGAATGAAACTAAATCCCGAAGGAGACGTCTCCTACCTGCGGCAGGAGACGTGCACGGAAAAAGCATCGCAGGACCACGCTGGTCGAGATCTAGCTTGACCGCTCGAAACTCCTAAGCCCGGCGCCTTCTTAAGAGGAAAGAAGAACCAAGCAGGCCCAGTAGAAGAGAAGAAGGCTCGGGAATGGAGACGACGATGTTATCGAATGCCAACATATTCGACGAGGTCCCCGCAGCCGCAGCGGCATTAGGAGTGTGCGTCATTTCAATGCTGGCCATCCCGCCGGTGGCTACGGCAGGACCGAAGCCGATGAAGACGTTCGCCCCGGTCACGGCCGCTCCATAATAAAAGCGGGTGTTATCATCATCAAAGTCGACACGGAACTGGTATCCGCTGTTTCTTAGGACGCTAGGAACGGCGATGCCAATGGTGGTGGCGGAGGCCCCATTGACGGAGAACCCTAAATCCCACTTGAGGCTATCCCCCGCATTTGGGGTAAAGGAAATTCCCGCCAAGGAAGCGCCGCCCGTATTTGCGAGCGAGACATCGAAGCTGTCCCGGGTCGGGAAGCCAGCATCATCGGCAACAGGATCCAAGATAGCGAGGTTCATCGTTGCCTGCGGAGCAGCGAGATCAACCCCCGTAAAGTCGAGGACGCCGGAGACGGTGACCGTGGACTTGTCAGGGGTGTTCGCGACGAAAGAGCCCAGTTGACCAGTTTTAGTGGCCCCGCCGGAGAAGCCCGTCAAATCAAGGTAAGCGTAAGGGGCGGGGTTGCCATCGACGTCAAAGGGATTTGCCTTATTCTGACTCCATCCAACGACGGCATTAGAGAACACGTCATAACGGGTCTCCGACTGGAAATCGTAGACGACGGTCGTCGCAGCAAACGCTGCTGAGTTCACAGCAAGGCAAGCCCCGAGGACGGAGCAAGAAAGGGAGTGGTTTTTCATGAGTAAAAAATTATTTAGGTTTTTAAAAAAGGGGGAGTAGATTTTTCCGCTAGAATAAGTCCGATTGCTTAGGTTGGGCTGACCACGATGGTGGTCTCCAAGTCAGCGTCGCTCTCCACAAAAATGATGACGGGAGGCAGCACAGTATCTAAATTAGCCTGTTCAACGATCTCCTCAGGATCCGTGTCAACCCCCTGGGATTCCGCTTCCCCTGTTGGAGTCTCATCTTCTCCACTTTCCACCGGCGTATCGATTTCCTCTGTTGATTTAACGACCGAGAAAGTCGTTTCACCCGGAACGGGTGTTGCGACCGTCTTTTCTTCAGTCACCTTCTTGGTAAACCCACCAGATCCATTAGGAACGACGACCTTGGTTTTCTTCTGAACGGTAATCTTTCCAGTCGACAAATCAGTCGTCTTAGAGGTCTCGACTGCTTGGGTGGTAACAATTCCATCAATCGTAACCTGGCTGAAGACTGTCCTTTTGACCGGGCCACCAAATTGGGCTGACGCAATGGAAGTGAGACCGATCAGGAGGATCGAAGGAATGAGTAATATTCTATTTAGTTTCATGGGGATTAGTTCTTGAAGGTTCTTCGGGAGGGAGACTGCGATAACTCAGGATATTTGTCAACGCAGTTTTTATGCATCATTTTCACTTTGGGTATGCGGCGATTACGACGCAACAAGCATGCCACCTCCCCTGGGGACACCCGCGAAGTTTCATGACCGACATTCATTTCAAACGAGCGCTGCCTCTCTCCCTTAACGTCGGCCACAATTATCCCCGTTACGAGAGCGCCCCTTCAGAGCTTTGCAACGCTCCAACCCTGACTTGGGGGCTGGGACTGCGAACGAGAGGCAATCGTAGTCGAAAGTTGCCCTTTTGATTCCTGCCACTTCGCAGCAGAGAGAGGCGGGTAAACGAAATCATTGGGACGCCGTCCTTTCCTTCTTGGTTCGTCTTGATTTAAGGTGTTGCTCCACCTGTAAACGGCGCACGACCAAAAGTGCAACTTTCGGCTACCGTTCTCTTGCGGCGCTGCCGGATGGGACGGGACTGCGCTAAGATACCTCGGAAAAAGAATCTCGTTTGATTCCTGCGCCGTGCCTCAATCCTCTTAAATCTGTGGTCAATTTCCGGCAATAAGAGCCCAACCACGGATCGGCACGAATGGTTGAGAGGCTGGGCTGGGTTTTGGGAAGGCATTCAAGACACCGCCCTTTTCCGAACCGCTCCCCCAGACTGAAGTCTGGAGTTCTGGAGTTCTGGACTTTTGTCCCTTCATGACCCGATTTCTCGACTTCATTTCAGGGCATTTCGGCACGCTCCTCCTGTAAAAGGAGAAAGCCCTTAACTCGTTATGAGTTAAGGGCTTTCATTGGTTACGGGAGTAGGATTTGAACCTACGACCTTCAGGTTATGAGCCTGACGAGCTACCTGGCTGCTCCATCCCGCGATTTGTGAACCACCTCTTGGGAGGCGGGCGCAACCTAGGACGGCCCACTCCCGACTTCAAGGTTTATTTGGTAAAAATCGAAAGTTCCGTTAAAAGTCACCCGCTTTATGTCTCTTTTGCTCGAACAATCCTCCCCGATCCCGCTTGCCGAATGGCAGGAGCGAGCCGCGCAGCATCGCGCGCGGGTTGAAGGAATCACGATTCCGATGCGGGCCCGGAAGTCCCGGCACGAAAAGCATCCGGTCTACGATTTCCTGCACACCTACTATTCCTTCCCCCTCGGACGGCTCGAGAAGTGGCACCCCGGCGCGGGTCTCCTCTTGGAAGACGAGGCCGCCCTGGAATTCTCGGAAAAATACTACCGTCGCGAAAACGGGACCACGTGGCTCGACCCGGGAAAGCTCACCGAGAAAGGACGGGGGCGCCTGGAGTGGATCCTACAACTCCTGACTCTCACGCAATCCCGCCCTCCCAGCTACGCCTGCCACGGGCTTCACGAATGGGCCATGGTCTACTCCGGTTCGGATGTCCGCCACCACGAAAGCGCTCCGCTCAGGTTGCCGCAAGAGGAGATCGACGCGCTCGTCTCGAGCCGCCCTCTTTGCTGCACGCACTTCGATGCCTTCCGCTTCTTTGCTCCTGAGGCCCGTAAATTCAACCGTCTCTCCCCCACCCTTCTGAGCCGCGAAGACCATGAGCAGCCTGGATGCATCCATGCCAATATGGATCTCTACAAATGGGCCTATAAATCCTCGCCTTGGATTTCCTCGGACCTCCTCGGGAAGGCCCTTTTCTTCGCGATCAAAGCCCGGGCAATCGATATGCGGGCTTCACCCTACGACCTCTCAGACTTCGGCTACGAGCCCATTCGGATTGAGAGGGCAGAGGGACGGCGTGACTACGAGCGGGAGCAGATGAGCCTCTTCCAAGAGGGCCTCGTGATCCGCAGGGATTTGATCGGGGCCCTCGAGTTGATCCTGTAAGCTTGAGATTTCAGACTGACTGATTAGAGTCTGGTTCTAAGGCGGACTTTAAACGCCTTCAATCCAAGCAAAAAAAATATGAAAAAACTCACCACCCTCACCGCCAGCGTTCTTCTGGGCTTCGGCCTCGTGAGCTGCAAAGGCGATAGCGACGACGTAAAAACCGACGACACCAAGGCTCCGGTCAAGGAAGAGGCCAACACGCCCGCTCCGGAAGCACCTGCTCCGGAAGCACCCGCTCCGGAAGCACCAGCTCCGGAAGCACCTGCTCCGGAAGCACCGGCTCCGGCAGCACCCGCTCCGGCAGCACCGGCTCCGGTCACGCCAACTCCTGAGGCAGCCCCTCCGGTTGAAGGCGAAACCGTTTCCCTCACCGTCACTGGCATGACATGACCCAATGGGTGTGTTAAAAGCGTGCAGTCTGCACTTGCTAGCATTGAAGGAGTCTCAAATTTGAAGGTAAAACTCGGCGCAATCAGCTATTCTGGACCTGCGAAGGCCGCAGATATCATTGCGGCAGTCGAAAGCAAAACGAAGTTTAAAGTTGCCGCCAAGTAATCTCGGCGACCGTCCCTGAATTTAAAGCCGCCATCCGCACCGCGCGGATCGCGGCTTCTTTTTGGCCGAGACGGTTTAGAGTTCCCAATTCGCCATTTTCTGTTTTCTCTCCCGCCATGATTCCTAACGTCCTCGCCGAACGATACGCCGCCGCTCAAATCCGCGACATCTGGTCCCCCGAAGGTCGCATCATCCTGGAGCGTGACTTCTGGATCGCGGTCATGAAGGCGCAGCAGACCCTCGGTCTCGAGATCCCAGACGAGGCGATCGCGGGATACGAAGCGGTTAAGAACGTGGTCAACCTCGCGGCCATCGACGAGCGTGAGCGCATCACCCGCCATGACGTGAAAGCCCGCATTGAGGAATTCAACGACCTCGCGGGCCACGAGCACATTCATAAGGGCATGACCTCGCGCGACCTCACCGAGAATGTCGAGCAACTTCAAGTTTACCGTTCGCTCGAGATCATCCGCCGCAAATCCGTGGCGGTCCTAGCGCGCCTTTCGGAGCGCGCCACCCAGTGGTCCGACCTCATGATCACGGCCCGCACCCACAATGTCGCAGCGCAACCGACGACCTTTGGTAAGCGCCTCGCGATGTTCGGCGAGGAAATCCTGAGCGCCTTTGACAATCTCGATTCCGTCCTCAAGGCCTACCCCGTGCGTGGACTCAAGGGCGCGGTGGGCACCCAGATGGACCAAGTTTCGCTCTTCAATGGTGACACCGAAAAAGTGGCCGCGCTTGACGAGCAGGTCCGCGAACACCTCGGCCTCCCGAAGGCCTGGACCAATGTCGGCCAAGTCTACCCGCGCTCGCTCGACTTCCGCGTCGTGGCGGCCCTCGTCGATCTCGCCAGCGGTCCTTCCTCCCTCGCCAAGACCCTCCGCCTCATGGCGGGTCACGAGACGGCCTCGGAAGGCTTTGCGAAGGGGCAAACCGGGTCCTCCGCGATGCCCCACAAGATGAATTCCCGCTCCTGCGAGCGGGTCAATGGCTTCCACGCGATCCTGAAAGGCCACCTCGCGATGGCCTCCAGTCTCGCTGGCGATCAATGGAATGAAGGGGACGTTTCCTGCTCGGTGGTCCGCAGAGTGATGCTCCCGGACGCCTTCTTCGCGATGGATGGCCTCTACGAGACCCTCCTGACTATTTTGGGCCAAATGGACGCCTACCCCGCCGTTATTGAGAAAGAAAACGCCCACTATCTCCCCTTCCTGCTGACGACCACGATCATGATGGAAGCGGTCAAAGCGGGCGTTGGTCGGGAAACGGCGCACGAAGCGATCAAGGAACACGCGGTCGCCACGGTGCATGATCTCCGCAAGGGTGCCGCCACCGAAAACAACCTTCTGCAACGTCTTGCCGACGATGACCGCCTTCCCCTTGATGGCAAAGCGCTGGCCCACCTCCTGGCGCAAGGTCGCAGCAACGTGGGACAGGCCCAGGCACAGATTGCCCATTTCGAAGGTGAGATTGCGGAGCTCAAGTTGGCCTACCCGGGGGCCGCTGATTACACCCCGGGCTCCATCCTTTAAAGAACTCATTAGAAATGGGTTGTATTAACTCAGCCCGACAACATGCCTCCCTTTTTTAAGGGCATGCCTCACATCAGACACTCCTATGTCATCCTCTCAAAGCCGCCCAAAAATGTCGCCCTCCCCGCAGCTCCAAGCCGCCGCCTCACCTCGACGAGCGGTCGCAAAGGGATCCCCGCCAAAAAAGACACGTTGTGATTGTAAAGCAGGTGCTCCGGCATAGCGTTTCGGGATGAAGTGGTTCGTTGTCCTCCTGATTGGTGTCATGATTGGAGTGGCAGGAGTGGTGGGAGGGTATTTCTATTTTTCGGCGCGCACCGCCGGCGATGATTTCGTGACCCTCGTTTTTACCGAGAAAGAAATTCAGGAGAAGATCGGGCGCAAATTCCCAAAGGAGAAAGAGGTTTTCAACATCATCAAAATCGTGCTTGAGGAACCTGAGGTGACGTTCATGGGAGAGAGCACCTTACTGGACGATCAGGTCGTCTACACGCTCAAGGCCAAAGATTACCAAGGCAAAATGGCTGAAATGCTTTTGCAGGAAATCAAAGTCAAAGAAGGCCGCCTCGAGGTCGTTCTGGGCCTCTAAATTCCAGCCCGCCTCGCTGAGATGAGGTTGACACACCCGCGCCCCTTGCATAATCAAGCATCGATATGGCACAAGAAACGACTCTCATTCTCTTCAAGCCTGATGCGATCAAACAAGATCTCGTTGGCACCGTCCTCGCCCGCTACCAGGCCGAGGGATTCAAGATTCGCGGCATCAAAATGATGACCCTTTCCGACGAGATCCTCGCCGAGCACTATGCGCACATTGCCGAAATGCCCTTTTTCCCGTCGGTGCGCGGATTCATGCAGGAGAGGCCTGTCGTGGCCCTCGCTCTGAGCGGTGACAACGTCATCACGCGCGTCCGTGACCTTCTCGGGCCCACTGACTCCAAGGAAGCGGCCGCCGGAACGATCCGCGGTGACTTTGGCGAGAAGGCCGAAGACTCGAAAATGCGCAATATCTGCCACGCTTCCGACAGCCCCGAGGCTGCCGAAGCCGAGGTCAAGCGCTTCTTCAACGAAGGCGAAATCGTCAGTTACTAAGACGGCGACCTCCTGAGCCCCTTTTCAAAAGCCGCCCCTCAGCCGGGCGGCTTTTTTGTGGGGTGCGAGCCAGTCGGTAGCCCCGCGCCCTTGGCAAGCCTTCCGCTTGCTTGCGGGGGTCGGGCGGGACGCTCGCGCTACGGGTGGCGCTTCATGCCATCTTGGGAGGGAGGGGCTCTGAACTCGGGTGTTTTCAGCACCTGGGCTTCTCTTAAAAAGCCCAGGGCGCCGCCCTTACTTGGCGTAGTGGTCCAGAATGGTCTGCACCAAGCCTTCGATATCATGCTTCTCCGACTCAATTGAAGGGGCCTCGCAGCTGGCCTTGAAGGTCTCGTGGGTCACCGGACCGATACAGGCTGCTTCACAACCTTCCGGCCAATCGAGGTCCATTTTGAAGAAATTCTCGACCGTCGAGCCGCTCGTGAAGGTGATCAAATCCGCACCTTCCTCGCGCAGTTGCTTCGCCGCCCCCGTGGGGTCGGCCGTTTCCGGAACGGTGCGATACGCGAGGCATAAATCAACGATGGCCCCCTGCGCCATGAGTCCGTCATAGATGACATTGCGGGTCTCCTCGGCCTTCACCCAGAGAATTTTCTGGTGCTCGACGCACTCTTTTTTGAACGCTTCCAACAAGCCCTCGGCCACGAAATTCCCCGGCAGGAGATCGACTGCGAAACGATACTCGCGGATCTTGGACTCGGTGCTGGGTCCGATCGCGGCGATGCGACATCCCCCCAAACTGCGCGCGTCTTGGTAGGTCGCGTAGAAGGCATCGAAGAAGCGCTCGACGCCATTCGGGCTCGTGAAGATGAGCCAATCATAGGTGTGGGATTCTGCGACTGATTCCGCGAATTCCTTCCGGTCCTGCGGTGGCTCGATCCGGATTGTCGGGAGCTCGATGACATCGGCCCCGAGTTCGCCAAGGCGCTTGCTGAGCCCCCCTGCCTGCTCACGCGTGCGGGTCACCACGATCCGCTTCCCAAACAAGGGCCGGGTCTCGAACCAATTGATCTTTGCCCGTTCCTTCACGACATCACCAATCACGGCCACCGCTGGGGATTTGAACTTCTTCTCCTCCACGATATCCGCAATCGTCGCGAGCGTCCCCACGACGGTCTGGTGCTTTCCGGTGGTGGCCCAGCGGGTGAGCGCAATGGGCGTCTGCACCGAAGCGCCCCCTTTCACGAACTCCTCGCAAATCCCCCGGAGTCGTGACACCCCCATCACGAAAACCTTGGTTCCCGGAGTCTTGGCGAGTTGCTCAAAATCGAGGGAGGTGTCCTCTTTGGTGGGATCCTCATGGCCCGTGAAAATCGTCAATTGTGAGCAATGGTCGCGGTGCGTGACGGGAATGCCCGCATAGGCCGGACCGGCAATCGTCGAGGAAATCCCGGGGACAATCTCGAAGGTCACGCCGGCCTCGGCGAGCTCGGCGGCTTCCTCGCCTCCGCGTCCGAAGATCATGGGATCCCCTCCCTTAAGGCGGGTCACCGTTTTCCCCTGGAGCGTTTTCTCAACAATGATGGCATTAATTTGATCCTGCGGGATGGCATGGTCGGCCGCTCTTTTCCCGGCAAAAATGAGCTCGCATCCCTTTTTGGTCCACCCGAGAAGTTCGGCGCTGGAGAGCGCATCGTAGACGAGGACATCGCACTTTTCGATGCACTCCTTGGCCTTCAAAGTCACCAAGCCAAGATCCCCTGGGCCCGCCCCCACCAAGTAACAAATTCCCTGCTTGCTCATTTTAGATTTTCAAAAAGTTGGTGTGCCACTTCGAGGGGAACGACCCCGCTTGCTTTTGCCTTCCGCGGTGATCCCGGGCCTGCCGGAAAGACGCGTGCGCCCATCTCGAGATGCTCGCCGGTCAAGGTCGACCACACTCCGATCGGAGTGGAGCACCCGGCATCGAGGAGACGCAAAAACTCACGCTCCGCACTGACGCGGTTCCAAGTCCCCAAATGATTGAGCGCATCGACAATCGTCCCGGTCTCGTCATCGCCCCGGCGAATCTCCAGCCCCACTGCGCCCTGCCCCGCTGCCGGGAAAAAATTCTTTTCGGGCAAGCACTCGACAAAGAGCGGATGGCGCTTCATCTCGAACATACCCTCGGTGGGATACCCCAGCCGCGACAGCCCGGCTTCCGCCAAGATGATGCCATCGTAATCGGCATCGGTCGCCGCTTTTTCAAGCCGCGTGGGAACATTGCCGCGGAGATCGACGACCTTGACTCCGGCCTTGAGGAATTGAACCATGCGCTCGCGGCGAACCGAGCTCGTCCCCACCCGAGATCCTTTTTTGACCTCGTTCCAGGGAATCTTGCCAATCCAGATATCAGCGACGGGCCCGCGCGCTAAAACGGAGCGCAATTGAAAGGGGTCCTCGAGCACGGTCGGGAGATCTTTGAGGCTGTGAACGGCGAGATCAATCTCACCCGTTGCCAGCGCAACCTCCAGCTCCTTGATAAAGACGCCCTTGTCCCAAATCCCCTCGGCTTTCGCGACCTCATGCAAAGCGACATCGGTCCGCCGGTCCCCGGTCGTCTTGACGATGACACGCTCCACCGTGAGTTCTGGAAAAGCCGCAGCCAAGGCGGCCTCGGTCATTTCGGCCTGTTTTAGCGCGAGCGCGCTGCCCCGTGTTCCAAGTTTTAAAGTCTTCATGATTAATGGTCCATCTCCGGGAAAGTGACCTTGTCGATCTCTTCCCGGATAATAATTTCGCACAGGAGAAGTTGTTCCTCCCGCCGCTTCCTCGCCTGATCCGCCATCCCTTGCAAGGTATCAATGTCGTAAAGGTAGACTTCTTCGATTTCGCCCACCGCGGGATCGATGTCGCGGGGCACCGCGATATCGACCATAATGAGCGGCCGAAACTTCCGCTTTCGGCGCACCGCCTCGATGTGCTGCGGCCTGACGACAAAATGCGGGGCCCCGGTGGCCGCGATGACGACGTCGAGATGAGCGAGTTCCTCTTCCCACCCCTGAAAGGGCACCGCGCGGCCACCGATTTCCTCGGCCAAATCAACCGCTTTATCAAAAGAACGATTGGTCACCATGACGGATGATGCGCCGCGTGACTGCAGCGCGCGCGCCGTCTTCCGGCTCATATCTCCCGCCCCGATGACCATCACGGAGCTGCCATGCAAGCGGCCAAAAACCTTCTCCGCGAGTTCAACCGAGGCCCCCGCGACCGAGGTCGCCCCTTCCTGAATCTTGGTGTGCGTCCGCACCTTTTTCCCCACCCCGAAGGCCCGCTGGAAGAGCTTGTTTAGGATCGCCTTGGTCGCCCCCGCTTCCAGCGAACGTTTGTAGGCTTTCTTGACCTGCCCGAAGATCTCGGTCTCCCCCAGAACCATCGAGTTCATGCCACTGACGACCCGGCAAAGGTGCTCGGCCGCCTCTCGGGCCTCATAGTGGTAAAAGACCCCTTCGCGTGATCCGTGATAATCTCTTTGCTTGCAGATCCAGTCTTCGAGCTCCCCGACCCCACTCCCCCCGTTCACGACGGCATAATATTCCGTTCGGTTACAAGTCGAGAGGACCACGCCTTCCTCAACATCCTGAGCCGCGATTAAGTCTTGGGTTTCGTGGTCCAGAGCGTGGTCTGAGAGCGCAAATTTCTCGCGCACCTCGACGGGTGCGGTTTCATGATTGAGTCCCAGGCAAAGCAGTTTCATCACAGCTTCAGAAAAACCAAAAGTGAGAGCACAAAGAGCCCGGTCAGCCCAATCGCGAGCTGCCGTCCCGGTAACCCCCGCACGAAATAGATCCCGAGGAGAACGGCATAAAGGACCCAGGTGATCGTCGCCACCATGAGGTGAATGCTGAAGTTCCCCTCCGGCATCAAAAGCCCCGCCACGATTCCGGCCGTCAAAATCACCCACCCTAAGAGCGCGATGCGCGCCATGGCCCGCACCAGCCTGCTGATCGAGGGCATCCCGTGAACCAATCCGCCCCCGAACTTATGAGCCTTGAGGCGGGCATTCAGAACAAAGAACATGACCCCCGCGACTGCCGCCAGCGCCAGTGCACCATACGAAAGCACCGAGAGCGAGGTGTGGGCCTCCCGCCAGGCATCCACGGAATCCACGCGCTCCACGCCCTTTTCAAATGAGCCGGGGATGAGCGCGATCAATTGCAGGAGAATCACCAGCGGTGCCGTGAAAACCCCCAAGAAGGAGAGGCGGTAAGTGGTCCCGGTGACGAGATAAAACAAGGTCAGAGACCAGGCCATGAAGAGGCAAACCTCGCCAAGATCTCCCAACGGGCACTGGCCGCGTAATTCGCCCCGCCACCCGAGAGCCATCAACTGGGCCGCGAAGGCCAAAGCCATCCAGTAAAAAGCGGCGCGTCCGGGCTGATCAGCCCGCATTGCCAAAGTACCGAGAACACCCCCTGCTGACGCAAGAAATGTCGCGATGACGACCCAGCCGATTTCCATGGAGAGGTAACTGACTCCCCCTAGCCAACCTTTCAAGTGCGGATCACGAGATTCTTCGTAATCCTCTGCGGGTGGGCCCGCGGCCGCCGCCAAGAAGGCCCCTAAAAGACCGCTCGCTCCCGCTACATATCCCCTTCAAATTCCATGTCATCTCCATCGCTGCCCTCGAAGTCAACCTCGCGAACACGCTTCTTATCACGGAGCAGTTCGACCTGCTTGCGCAATTTCTCACGGATCTCGGCCCCCTTGCGAACGGCGCGGATCTTGACCTCCGGCAAGGAGCGATCGGACGTTTGCAGGACAATATTTGAGAGTCCGAAAAGTCGGAGCCAGAAGGGTTTCTCCAAACGAGTGTCCTTCACGCGGTAAAGTTCCACCTCATTGATCTCCTGACTCAGAATCCCTTCGTAAATCCGCATGCGCTCGCTCGTGAACTCAAAAACCATCAACTTGGTGCCGAGCCAAAGCCAGCCACCGTAGAGAAAGGGGACAAGCGCCAGCAAGGCCAGCCACCACCAGTCCAAAGCGTTCGCTCCAACCAGAATCAAAACGATCAAGAGCAGCGACGCCACCAGGGGCCAAAAATTGACGATCTGATGGGATCGGCCTTTCCAAACAACATTTTCTTCTTCAGTGGGCATGCCTGATGAATGCCGTTTATTGAGGAATTCCGCAAGTGCAGAAGAAGGGCGGAATTATAAGAGACAACGCGAGACGGCCTCACGCACAACCGCTTGATGACACTCGATCCGGTCCTCGAGGGCCCTGCTGCTGGGCGTTTCAAAAGTCAGGGAAAGCGGACAACCCCGCTTTGCCAGAAAAATCGCCTCGGGCCACCCTTCCGGGAGGTCAGGTTGCTCGGGGTGGTAAATCCAGCCGGGAGCGGTGACCTCATGACCGTCGATCCACTGAGAGGGCTCAGGCCCAAAAAAGGAAGCGGCCGCGGCGAGAATCCCCTGATAATCAGAGTCTCGCCCCCTGATATTGATTTCATAAAAGTAGAACCCGCTCGTCTCCCAGTCTTCGTGCAGAGAGAGAAAAAGCGCGGGGACTTGCTGCCTCTTGAGCCAAGCCAGGTGGGCGCACACCTCCTCGGTTTGGCAGCGACAATAGTCGCGATTTTGGTCGATCCCGCGGGCATTCTCACGTGTCCCCGCTGCCAGTCCGGTAGGATTAAGAACGGGACAAATCAGCCAATGAAAACGGTCATCAAAAAAGCCCTCCTTTAACAAGGCAAGGAGGGCCAGGGGGCCGGAGGGTTCATCCCCGTGCATGCCCGAGGAGAGATAAAGGCACGGTTTGGAAGGATTCCCCCGAGTCGAGGCCACGAGCGGGTAGCCCGCGACCTCAGCAAAGACTTCGCTTTCGAAGCCCCGCGCCGTCGCTTCCTGCCACCAATCGCGGAGAAAAGCGTGCCAATCCATTATTTCTTAAGAGGCATGAAGGGCCACTTGGGAGTGTCCTGGGGTTCCGGCGCCGTCGGGGTCTTACCAAGACCGTAGTCCGCCGCGGTCAAGCCACGCTCTTTCCAAATCCCGGCATCCTGCCCGCTCCAAAAGCCATAAAAGCTCGGGTAGAAAGGATCAACAAAATCGACATCAGCCTCCTTGGGCACCTCCAGATCGAGGAGGTAAAAGCTGCCATTGACAATCAAGCGGCGTAGGTCGGCGCTCAAGAAATCAACCGAAGCTCCCATCGTGGTGCAGAGGGAATTCCCCGTCGCCTTACCATCGGGCGAGGTATAAGGGTGCAACCAAGCCAGCGCCATCATGGGCTCATTCTTCCCTCCTCCAACCGGCTTGGAGGAGGGCTCAAGCGACTCGGTGACCGCTCCGCGCAAGAGGATGGTGTCCTTATCAGTCAGGTGCCGGACGCCGTAGACGTCACTGGGCCCGAAGACATCTTTGATGGAATTGAGAACGGGATGCTCTTCGCGCCCTTTTTCAATCACGCCCCGCGCTCCTTGCGTTTTGTGACCACCATGGTGATTCACCCATTGCTCGCCGAGAATCTTAAGCCCCCAGTCGTTGCCGCTGATCTCACCCATTTTATCACCTCCCTTGAAGGCGTGGGTCGCGGTGCGGAAACCGATGACCGGCTTGCCCGCATTCAAAAATCCGCCGAGATGCGTGATCGTTTCCGGGGTGTAGGCCCGCAACCGCGTCCCGATGATGATGAGATCTGCCGAGTCGAGCTGGGACCAACCGGTCACGCCCTTGCCATTGTTGGGGTCAAGGTACGTCCCGTCCTCGCTCCAAGAAAATAAGACGGTGGTCTCAAAGCCATGACGATGAGAAAGGATCTTGGCCAACATCGGCATGCTCTCCTCCGAGCGATACTCCTCGTCACCAGAGACCAAAACGATGTGCTTCCCTTTTCCGGGACCTTCCTTGCCCTGAAAGGAGAGCCATTTTTCCTGAGCCACTGCCGTCACCGTGGTGAGACAGGCCAACGCGAGTCCGAGTGTTCGTTTCATCTCCACCACTAAAAAACGAAATTCACGTCGTGGGAAGGATGAAAGCCCGGCCCTCGCTTCAAAAAACTTCTTGGACTGGCGATCAGGACCGATCACCGCCCCCACCCCCGCCATCCGCTTCCAGATGCCTCCTTCAAGATGCCTGACAAAATGGTTTTCGATTGGGGGGAAGCAAACCTAAGCTCACGCCATGAAGATTCTCGGATTCCTGGCGATTCTTACCCTCTCAGCGGCGGGCGATGATTTCCCACTCATCTTTCACAAGGCTCCTAAACCCCTGGCGAAGGATGCCGTCGTCGAAAACTGGCCGCGTTTCTTCGGCCCCCGCGACAACTGCACCAGCAAGGAGAGCCCACTCCTCAAGACCTTCCCGGCTGAGGGTTTGCCCAAAGTCTTCGAACTCGCGCGAGGAGATTCCTATAGTTCTCCCATTTTGGTAGATGGCCTTCTCCTTCACTTCCACGCTCTCGATTCGAAGGAAACCCTCGACTGCCACCATGCCGAAACGGGCAAACGCCTTTGGACCTTCAGCGCTCCCTTCAAATATAAGGATCGCTATGGGTTCTCCTCCGGCCCGCGCGCCAGCCCCGTCGTTCATCAGGGGAAGATCTATCTCGTGGGCGTGACCGCGATGCTCCACTGCCTCGATCTCAAAACCGGAAAACTCATCTGGCAGCGCGATCTCATGAAGGAATTCCAGATCCCTCAGTATTTCTTCGGCTATGGCCCAAATCCCGCCGTTCACGGAGAGAACTTAATCCTGAACATCGGCGGGAGAGAAAAGAAAGGAAGCGGGACCTGTGTCGCCGCTTTGAACCTGAAAGATGGAAAGACCACCTGGACTCATGAGGATCCCTGGGGGGCCTCATACGCCTCTCCGATCATTGCCAAACTGCACGACAGGGAAGTCGCCCTTGTCCTGGCCGCAGGAGAATCAAAACCACCGCAAGGAGGACTTTTAGTCCTCGATCCAAGATCAGGAAAGCTCCTATCGCGCTTCCCGTGGCGGGCTCCCGTCTATGAATCCGTTCTTGCCTCAACGCCCCTTGTCATCGCCACGGATCAGATCTTCATCTCCGACTGCTATCAACTCGGAGGGGTCTTGCTCAAGTTCGATAAGGAATTCCAGCCCACTCCGATCTGGAACGAACGCTTCTTTGGAATGCATATGATGATCCCACAAAAAATTGGCGATTATCTCTATGGATTTGCCGGCAGGAATATTCCCGACACCCAACTCAAGGGGATTCATCTCAAGACCGGGAAGCTCGCATGGGAAGACGATGTGCGCTGGAAAGAGGGCCAACGGGTCACCGGTCTCTTCCGGGGATCCTTTCTCAAAGTGCCGAATCGAACACTCTCCCTGGGTGAAGATGGCTCTTTTGCCGAACTTCAACTGACGCCAGAAAAAGGAGTGATTACCCAACGCACCCGACTTTTCTATGCCAGAGAAACATGGACGCCCCCCGTGATTCACAGGGGGCTTCTTTACATCGTGCAAAACACCCGAGGCTTTGATGGATCGTCAAGACGTCTCATTTGTTACGACTTCAGAGGTGACACTGACTAATGGCCGATGCGAAATCATGAAATTAAAGGTTAAAAATAGTTTGACAACCATAGATAGAGTATCACTTTCAACCCATGGCTAAAGCAAAGAAGAAAGCAAAGCGCTACACAGAAGCAGAAAAGAATGAGATCCTCGACTTCATCACGAATGAAGGACGAGGAGGGCAAACCAAAGCCGTCGCCAAATATGGCGTCACCGCCGCTACGATCGCTTCCTGGAAGCGTAAGATTGGTGGATCTCCAGTTGCTACCGCAACAGGAGGTGGTTCCAAGGAACTCCGCGCAGTTGAAGAACTGGCAGGTCTCCTTAAAGAGATTGCAGCGGCTGAAGCACAAATTGAGAAGCTCAAGAAAGCCTATCAAAAAGCAAAGTCGAAGCTTTAAAGAGCATAGAGAAGCAAGAAACCACACAATATCAAAAAGAGCTCCTTTTTACAGAAAGGAGCTCTTTTTGCGTGAAGATCTAACCTCCCAGATAGCTCATCTCAGCCTTGGGTTTGGTAACCTCACCCCGCTCCTCCGAGTATCGATCACTTCGCTGACTCCACAAACCTGTCAGAAAGCTCACCACCTCATCATCAGAGGAAACTGATCGAAGACACTCTCTCAAATCAGCCCCCTTCCCTGCGAAGAGACAGGTGAACGCTTTCCCCTCGGCCGAAATACGCAAACGCGAACAATCACCACAAAAGGGCTGACTGACCGAGGAGATGATTCCAAATTCGCCGCCCCCGTCCGCGAAGCGCCACCGCTTCGCCACTTCCCCGGGATAGGCGGCAGGCACGACTTCCACAGGATGATGTTCCTCAACGAGCTTGAGAATCTCCTTCGCGGTCACAACCTGGCGGGTCTCCCACCCGTTCGTTTCACCGACGTCCATGAACTCGATAAACCTCAAAGTCACGCCAAGCTCACGGCTCCAACGAATCATTGGGATGATCTCCTGCTCATTCACCCCGCGCTGCACCACCATATTCACCTTGACCGGAAGCCCAGCATCCAAGGCGGCCTGAATCCCCAATAAGACGCGCTCCAACTTGGCCCCCACTCCATTCATCATGGCAAAGGTCTCCTCGTCCAAAGCATCAAGACTCACAGTCACGCGATTCAATCCTGCTTCGAACAAGCCCTTGGCATGGTGATTTAACAAGAGCCCATTCGTGGTCATGGCGAGATCCGCGACACCCGGCACGGCCGCAATCATTGCAACCAAATCCTGGACCCCCCGCCGCAAAAGCGGCTCGCCACCCGTCAGGCGAACTTTGCTGACTCCAAGCGCCACCGAGGCTCGCACCGTCCGCACCATTTCATCGAAGTTCAAAATCTCATCCCGAGGGAGGAATTGATACCCGGGCCCGAAGACTTCCACCGGCATACAGTAGCGACAACGGAAGTTGCATCGGTCGGTCAGAGAAATCCTCAGATCACGAAGGGGTCTTTGCAGTCGGTCAAGCACATGGGAAATCTCTCCCTTACTGCTCAAAATGCCAGCGCAATCATCGCTAGGCCGACTCAGAGCGTCGCAACCGTTCCTCGGCCCAGTCCTCGGGTTCGCGAGCGGCCTGCCGGCAGATGCGCTCAAGACAGCGCTCCCAGACCTCTTCGCCCTCGAGAATTCGCACCTCGATCCTCAAAAAATAGATGGGAATATCAATCTTATCGGGCTCCGGAAACCTTACCGCATCCTTCTCCGTGGTCACGATCATGTCCACCCCCCGGTTGATACAGCGGTCCATGAACGGCTCGATCTCCTTCTTCGTGAATGCGTGATGATCTGAGAACGTGGTGTGAAACATCACCTTCCCACCCAACTTACGCAATAAGCTGTCAAAGCTTTTGGGCTGGGCAATTCCGGAGATGGCCCCGATGTATTTTCCCTCCAGCGCTTCCAGCGGCAAAATGACATCGTCATCAAAGACCCCCTGCAAGTGCTTCGGTCCATGGGTGCATTGCAGGATCTCAGCGGCCTTGTTATACTTCCGAATTTTCTTGATGAGTCCCTCAAGAGGGGTCCCATCACATTTCGTCAGAAAGATATAGTCGGCCCGGCAGAGATTCCGCGGGGGTTCGCGCAGTGTCCCGCGCGGCAGAATGTAGCCATTCCCAAAGGGCGCGTTTTGATCGACCAAGACAACATCAAGAGAGTGATCAAGATCGAGATATTGGAGACCATCATCGAGGAGCAGGGTATCGACGCCAAGTTCCCGGACCGCGAACTTCCCGCCCCGGACTCGATCACGATCCACCACCACCGCAACTCCCGGCAGGTTCTGCGCCAGCATATAAGGTTCATCACCGGCGTATTTAGCCCCCAGATGGATTGACTCCCCATCACTCACGATCTTAGGAGGACTGGTCACCTTTCCCCCGGTCTCAGGATTCGTCCATTCCTGGGGCTTCTTGAGGTCGGAGCTTTTATAACCCCGACTCAGAATGGCGACCTTACGCCCCCGCTCCGTCAACTCGCGGGCAAACCGCTCGACCACCGGAGTCTTGCCAGTCCCTCCCACCGTGATGTTGCCGATGCTCACCACCATCGTGCCGAGATTGGACTGCGTCCTCCACCCTTTGCGAAAGAGCCGCAGGCGTATCCTAACCCCCAAGCGGTAGATCCAAGAAAGACCATGGAGAAGAATCCGCATCAAACTTGGAACAAACCCGCGGGCACGACCGAAGATGACATCGGTCGCCCACTTCTCGAGTTCGTTGTTATCTCCCGCCATGGTCGCCGGAATCTATCTCAATCTACTTTTTGGAGGGAGCCTTTTTTTCATGATCATGACCCTCATGGTCCTCATGGTCGCCGTGATCATCACCTTCATCATCACCATGCGCACACCCGCAGGCATACTCGCGGAATTCACAGGTGGGGCAATCGTGCAAATCAACGTTGAACTTGATCGTGGGAATCTTTTTGCCTTCGGCATTTTTAAACATCAGCAACATTGGAACCTTCATGCCCTCGGGCAGCGTCTCGTCGGAGAGAAAGCCATGCTTGGTCTTCGTGAAGGTGAACTTAGTGGGCGCGGATCGCTTTCCTCCGATCGCCCGTAAGGTCGCCTTGTCCTCAACGGACTGACCTTCGCCGTTCACAAAGGTGATCTGCACCTTGCGTTCCTTGGTGATGAAGAATTCGACATGAGGGACGATCTCGTGGAGGATACGACCGCCGTTGGGAGCCTTGATCTTATGTTCATGTTCGGCGTGTTCCCCGCCATCGTCCTTGTCGTGATCATGGCGAGGTTTTTCGTCTGCCCAAGCAATGGGCAAAGCGAGCATGGGGAGGATGATGAATTTTTTCATTTTCATTTTCATTTTGTTTTTCATTTTCGTTTAGCCCGCAGCGGGGGCGCCGGCTTTGAGCGCTTTCTCTGAAGATTTTTCCCCGAAGGTCCAGAACACCGCAGGGGTCACTAGAAGTCCGAAAAGGGTCGATGTCACTAATCCTCCGACGATGACAAGGGCCACCGGATTCAATATTTCTTTCCCTGGAGCGAGGGAGGGATCTCCCGGCTCGACCAATGGCAGGAAGCCCAGATCCATGGTGAGAGGGAGGAGCGCGACCCCGGCTGAAATCGCAGTCATCATCACGGGGACGAGACGCTCAAGGGTTCCCCGGATCACCATCATTTTGGTAAAGCTTTCCCCTTCGTGCTTCATGAGATGCAGATAATGCGAAATCATCATGATGGAGTTTCGAGCCGAAATCCCCGCGATCGCGATGAACCCCACCAAGGTTGCGATCGAGACATTGTTCAGGTCGAAGCGTGTCAGCAAAATGCCACCGCTCAGCGCAATTGGGACATCGATCAAAACCTGAAGCGTGAAATTTGCGCTCTTGAAGTAACTGAAAAGAAGAAAGGCCACCACCACGAGAAGGAGAATCGAGGTTTGTAAAATCTGACTCGTGGCTTTTTCCTGGGCGAGATAGTCCCCTTCGTAGGTGATGGCATAGCCCGCCGGGAGCGTGACCTGATCCTTGACGTGCGCTTTCAGTTCATCGACCAACTCGACAAGATTATCCGAGGTCGGATTGATCGAGACCACAAATCTCCGCTGGGTATTCTCCCGCATGATATTGTTGGGACCACTCGCTTGCCGGATGTTCGCGATATCACGGAGAGGAACCTGAATGCCCGACTGGGTATCGAGATATAAGTCACCCAGTTTCTTGGGACTCGATCGCCATTCCTCCGGCAACCTCAGCACGAGGTCATACTGACGTTGGCCATCAAAAACCTCGGTGAGAACTTCGCCGCCGATCAGACTCGCCAACTCGGCATTGAGTTTCCCGGGAGTGATACCGTAGACAGGAAGGCGCGAACGATCGGGCTCAATCCTCAACTGCGGAATCGCGGATTGGGCCTCCGGGCGGGCTTCTTCCAGCCCCTCGATCGCCCTCGCAATCTCGGTCACCTCGCCCCCCAACTTCCTCAAGACCTCGAGA
>Ga0075118_10001095_pt1 | contig 20610 bp, 16 predicted proteins | sample AntAceMetag02UKE_FD_69794 | JGI IMG/M metagenome (GOLD analysis project Ga0075118, IMG submission 69794) | Saline lake microbial communities from Ace Lake, Antarctica - Antarctic Ace Lake Metagenome 02UKE | ecosystem: Environmental > Aquatic > Non-marine Saline and Alkaline > Saline | place...
TCTTACCTGAAGGTGCGATCGCTGTGCGGTTCCACTCGATCGGTGGCTGGGGTATGATCACCACCGGTAAGAACCTCGGTTCAATCATCGGTGATTTCGGACAGTTCATTTCTGAAAAGAATCCCGATTACGATGAAGAAGGCACCCTGCTCGATAAACTCTTCATCATGGCTAACCCCAAATACGGGTCGGAGAAAAAGGGCGCCCCTACCAATTACTATCTCACGGTCGCGCCTTCAGAAATTAAGGTAAACTGTGAGCTCAACCACGTGGATGTAGTGCTCTGTTGCGACCCCAAAGCCTTCACGCACACTAACCCGCTCGAAGGTTTAAAGAAAGGCGGATCGCTCGTCTGGGAATCCGGCGAATCACCCGAGGTCGCCTGGCAACGTGTGCCGGAAAAATATCGCCAGTGGATTAAAGAAAACGAGATTCGTATCTTCATCCTGCCCGGTTTTGACATCGCCCGTAAGGCGACCAATCAGACCGAGCTGCAATTACGTATGCAGGGTAATTCCTTCCTCGGCGCGTTCTTCAAAGTCTCTCCGTTCCTCAAGACATTCGAGATTTCCGAAGAACAGTTTCAAGACGTCGTGCACAAGCAATACGTCAAAAAGTTCGGACGTTTCGGCGATGCCGTCGTCAACTCCAACATGACGGTGATGAACGAAGGCTTCTCGCTCGTGACCGAAATCAAATACGGTGATGTTGATGAGGACGATCGCTCTTCGATGCGCAATCCGTTGCTCGCGCCATTCGGCGATCACAACTTCCCGCCCACCGCTGGTTGCGAGACCGCAGGTTGTGGCAGCATCCCGACACCGGATCTCCAACCGGCTCGCACCCCGCTACAGACAATCGCTAAATTCGATTCCGAATTCCGCGCTGGACTTGGCTACCATCAACCCGCCGGAGCATTTGCCTCCGTCGGCGTCATGGGAGCTGGCACCGGCGCGACCCAATCGAAGTATGTCGCGCGTCGCGAGACGCCCGTTTACATCGCGGAAAATTGCACCCAGTGCATGGAATGTATCACGGCTTGCCCTGACACAGCCCTGCCGAACACATCGCAGGACGTCTCCACCGTGCTCAAAACTGCGGTTAACAATTACGTGTCTGATCGCGAGGAACGCCTCAAGTTCGGCACCGAGTTAACCGGCATCGAAGAGCGCGCTCGCGAGACGATGAAGGAATCCGTCAAAGCCAAGAGCAAGACGCCCTTCAAGGATATCATCCGCGATGAAGTCACCGCGCTCACCACGATTTCCGATCAGGCGAAAGGCGAGTTTCTCAACATCATTGATAAACTCCCTCTCGCTTACAGCAGCGTGCCCGCGATTTTCCGTTCACTGGAAAACAAGAACGCTGGTGAAGGCGGTCTGTTCTCGATCTTCGTCTCCGATCTTTGCAAAGGCTGCGGCGAATGCGTGCAAGTCTGCGGCGATCACGATGCCTTGCGCATGACGCGTGAGACTGAAGATCTCAACGCTGAGCTCACCACCGCTCAGGTCTTCTCACGACTCCTGCCCGATACTCCGCAAAAGTATCTCGGTCTCTACGACGATAACGATGCGGCCGGCTCGCGCGAAGCCGCTCTCCGCAATCACCTCATGGTCCGCCGCAACTACGAAGCACTCGTTTCGGGTGACGGCGCTTGTGCGGGTTGTGGTGAAAAGAGCATCCTGCGCAGTGCCGCTTCGGTCACTGAAGCTTACATGCGTCCGCTCTATCACAAGAAAGCGGATCGTCTGCGGGCCAAAGCCGTGCGACTCACGAGCGAAGGCGCCGAGAAGCTCGCCGCGCTCAAAGCACGCGACGAAAACGAATACGCTCTCTACCGCAAAACCTTCGCCCACATTGTTGTGGGGCTCGGTGGCGAAAACGATCAGGACACGGATTCACGCATCGCGGCTTACGAGACCGAACACGGCGTCATCACCGATGAGCAGCTCATCGGCGGCCTCGCTGCCGTGCTCGAACAAGATGCGTTTAACCACAAGGATTTGCAATCCGTCGATGGCCGACAAGCCAATGGCATGTCGGTGATGATGATGGGAGCGAGCACGGGTTGTAACACTGTTTACGGCTCTACCCCGCCATCAAATCCGCATCCTTATCCTTGGATGAATTCTCTCTTCCAAGACGGAGCGACCATCTCGTGGCTCATGGCTGAATCCGTGATCGTCGATCATGCTCGTCGTTCCGTTTCACCTGAGCGCCTAACGGACGCCCTGCTCGATCGCACCGAAAACGTTTCCAGCGAAGACGAATACTTCAAACTCACCCGTCTCGACGATGCACTGATGACCGAACAGGAAATCCGTGAGTTGCCGAAAGTCTGGGTCGTCGGTGGCGATGGCGCCCTCGGTGATATTGGGTTCCAAAATGTCTCGAAAGTCATTCTGCAGAATCGTCCTAACGTGAAGATCCTCATGCTCGACACGCAGGTGTATTCCAATACCGGTGGTCAAAACTCCGACTCGTCCACGATGCTCGGCGGTTACGACATGAACCAGTTTGGTGCAGCCTCTCAGGGTAAGTTGACGGAGAAGAAGATCGTCTCGGAAGCCTTCACCAGCGGCCACGGTTCGCCTTACGTCGCGCAGGTCTCCATGGCCAATTCCGCCAAGCTCTACAAATCGATGCTCGATGGTCTCGAGTATCGAGGCACGGCGTTCTTCCAAGCTTACACGACCTGTCAGCCTGAGCATGGTGTGGCCGACAATATGAGCGCCGACCAAGCCAAGATGATTCGCGACTCACGCGGCATGCCCGAGTTTGTGTTTAACCCACGCATGGGTGAAACCGCTCAAGAAGCCTTCAACCTGAAGGGCAATCCGAGCATCAACCGCGACTGGTGGCGCACGAAATATTCGACCACCGGTGAGGAATACAACTTCGGCGTAGCCCACTGGGCGATCACTGAAGCGCGCTTCCGCAAGCACGTGAAAAAGATCACCGAAGAAGATGCCTCCAAGCTCACTCTGCTGGACGATCAATTGATCTTCATCACTCAGGATGATGTCATTTACCGTCGCGTCTTCGATCCTAGCCATCGCAGCTTCGCGGAAAATATGACCTGCTACATCCAAGCAGAAGAACATGGGAAGATGCGCTACTATGCAGTTACTCGTCAGATGGTGCTCTTCGCGGTCGAACGCCGCAAAGCATGGCGCATGCTCCAAAGCAAAGCTGGGATCGTGAACAACGACTACCTCGCACAAAAGAGCCTCCTCGCGAAAATCGATAAAGGTGAGATCGCCCTAGACGACGCCAAATCACGCGTGAACGAACTCTTCGAAGCAGAACTGGCCGCGATCGGTTAAACTCTTCGTTTAGATACGTTATCCAAAAGGCCAACCTGATCGCTCGCGACGGGTTGGCCTTTTTGCGTTTGGATCAAATGAGGCTCCAGAGCAGACCTGTCGCTCCACAGAGGACAATCACGAGCATCATATCAACCTTGGTCCAGAGCATGATCAGGAAAGCTCCGAGGCCAACGACCAGAGCAAAACTGTCCACGACACCTGATGCCGGAAAAATGACATGTAGGCCGAACCAAACGGTTAGGTTAAGAATCACACCGACTACAGCGGCCGTGACAGCCGAGAGGGCCGCCTTCAATCGCACATCGTCATGGGCTCTCTCTACGTAGGGAGCCCCCAGAAGAATAAAAAGGTAGGTCGGCACGAAGGTCACCCAGGTGGTGATCGCCGCGCCCAAGGTCGCCGCAACGAGAGGCGAAAATCCAGAGCTATGCTGCCAAGCCGCCACAAACCCCACAAACTGCACGATCATAATGAGCGGACCGGGAGTGGTCTCGGCGAAAGCCAGACCATCGACCATCTGAGTCGCGCTCAACCAGCCATAGTTTTCAACCGCTTGTTGTCCGACATAGGGCAAGACCGCATAGGCTCCGCCAAACGTGACCAACGCGGCTTTGCTGAAAAACCATCCCAATTGCGCGAGCGTGCTATCCCAACCCAACCACATCCCCACCACTAGGATCGGAGCACTCCAAACTGCGATCCCCACCGAGGCAGTGCGCACGGTCGATCTCCAGCTCACCTTGGCTACTTTGATGGGGGATGCGCCCGACTCAACCTGCTTGCCGCCAAATTGAGAAGGTGCCCAACGGCCACCGAGAAATCCAATCACCAGCGCGCCGAATACAATGAGCGGAAAAGGCAGATGCAGAAAATAGAGCCCCACGAAAGCGACCACAGCCAAAGCCCAAGCCGTCGGCGTCTTCAAAGCCCTCCTCCCTACTCGCATCAGTGCTATCGCCACGATCGCCAGCACACCGGCCTTTAAGCCATGAAAGACCGCCGCCACCGCTGGCACCTCACCATAGGCCACATAGATCCAACTCAGGCCCCACAGGATGCCAATCGCCGGCACGATGAATAGAATCCCCGCTACCAAGGCGCCGCGCACCCCGTGCAACAACCAACCGCAATAGGCCGCGAGCTGCGTCGCCTCCGGTCCGGGTAATAGCATGCAAAAATTCAGCGCGTGGAGGAAACGCGATTCTTTGATCCACTTTTTGCGATCCACCAACTCCCGATGCATGATCGCGATTTGGCCTGCGGGGCCACCAAAACTGATGAATCCTAATTTGATCCAAAACTTCAGAGCTTCACGAAATGTTGGCGCAGACATAGCACCAAACAAATCATCCTCGCTCGCATCGCGAGCAGAGAATCAACCGATCAAGTGAGTAGCCGCACTCAACATCAATATGGCGCCCAACAGAGTGAAAATAATCGGGGCCAATTTTGCCCAATACATGCCGCGACTCATTTGCGTGCTATCGATGCGACCATCTTTATATCGGTCCTCAATGTGCGACAATTTATACTGCAGATTCCACTGCAGCCAAATTGCCAGTATGCAACAAACGATGCCGCATAATCCGATAAGTTCTATCATTGGGGTTTTTTAATGGTGTATCCGAGGTAGTGTTACCTCTCTAAAAACAAATAGAGCAGATTCAAAACGCGAGGCCAATATCCTAAGGGGATACACGTAGAAAACCAACTTTCAGGCTTATTTCATGAGCCACTAATACAAAAGTATTGCCATAGCGAGGGACAGGAAGTGGCTAATAAAGTTAACTCGCAGAAAATTCACCATTATGGAATTTTCAATACCATCCCGATCTGCAATGAGTTCTCATTCGGCATCACATCACGATTCGCCGCGTAGATGTCCCGCCATTTAGCACGGTTATCGTAATAGCGCTGCGCGAGCACAAATAAAGTATCGCCCTTCTCTACGGTGTGGAGGCGCATTTTCGTTGCGGGCGGAGTGGGCTTAGTCCGCATCGGTTCGCGGAGAACTTGCATCGGTTCTGGGTCCTCCTCCTGCAACGGTGCAACAGACAAAGGAGAAGTCAGGACACTGCGTTGGTTATCGACCCGAGGAGGCACGACATTTCCTCGAGCACGAGCCAAGGCTTCTTTCAACTGATCGTTCTCACGCTGCAAACGTCCCATCTGATCCAGCATGTTTAGTCGCTCGGATTGGTTTTCGAGCGGATTGGCTGGAAGCGTGCGCGCGAATTCGCGTTTAGCACTGTCCACTAAACCTCGCACCTGTGGTGATTGGGGCGAGTTGGGCTGCCGCTCCAAATATTTCCGCAAATGGTAAATCGAAGCGAGAGGGTCTTTAATCTGCTGCAAATACAGTATCCCCACTTCCAGGTGAGATTCCGGTGCACTATCACCACGTTTCTCGATCACTCTCAAATATGAGGCCAGAGCTTCCTGGTGACGACCTTGCTTCACCAGCTTTTGCCCCCGACGAAATTCGGATTCATCGATCTCTGCACCCAAGGGCTGACCGGAATCGCGGGCGCAACCAGCCATCAACAAGACAAGAATGAGACTAATGAGTCTAAATTGGGGCATTCGAATTGGGATCACGGAGGGAATGGTATTGAATGGTGAAAAGCTTAACCATAAATTCCGAAACCTGAACAGACGACACAAACTCTAAATGCCTCTCACCCCAACTACCATCCTTAGCCGCGCCCGAGCTTGCATTCGCACCGAAAGCGAAGCGCTTGCCGCAACCGCCAAGGATTTGGGTAAAGAGTTCGTCAGAACCACTCAGGCCATCGAGGGTCTGATGGCGGCTGAGGGAAAGATCATTTTCAGTGGTGTCGGTAAATCGGCTCACATCGCGCAAAAGCTCGCGGGCACTTTCAATAGCATCGGGATCACATCCATTTTTCTCGACGCGACCCAAGCGCTCCATGGGGATCTAGGACTCTGCAGTGAAGGCGACCTCGCTATTCTTCTCAGCAATAGTGGCCAAACCGAGGAAGTCCTCAAACTCCTGCCCTTGCTTAAGCGCGCCAATGTGAAGCTAGTCGCCTTCACCAGTCATCCCGATTCAGATCTCGCCGCCACGGCTGATTACCAACTTCTCTACCGCGTGCCACGTGAAGCCTGCCCTCTTGCGCTCGCGCCGACCGCGAGCACGACCGCCGCAATGGCTCTCGGGGATGCGCTAGCAATGGTATTGCTCAAGTCCAGTGGATTAACCCGCGATGACTTCGCTCGCAATCACCCCGGTGGTAATATCGGAGCTCTGCTTGTCACCGTAAGCGACTTCATGCGCAGTGGCAACGCCGCGCCGATCCTTCGCGATACCACCAGCACGCAGGATACTATCCTCGCGATGACCAAAGCGAAATGCGGCTGTATCGCACTCGTGAATGCACGCGGCAAACTCACAGGGATTTTCACCGACGGGGATTTTCGACGCAGTGCCTTATCGGGACAAGATTTCCTCCAACAGTCCGTCGCTACTTTCATGACGCGCAAGCCCAAGACCATTCGTGAGGATGCGCTTGGGGTCGATGCACTGCGTCTATTCGAAACTCACAAAATCGACGACCTGATCGTCGTAAACACCAAGGGGAAACCAGTCGGCATCGTCGACGGGCAAGACCTACCGAAACTCAAGATCGTGTGAAGAATCCTACTCGTATTGCTATCATTGGAATGGGCGGCTTCGCCGGTTGGCATCACGCCACCATCCAGCGCCTCGAAGAACGCGGACTCACCAAACTCATCTGCACCTGTGATCCACGGGCCGATGCCTTTGCCGATGAGCAACAAAACTGGAAGCTTGCTGAGCGAAACGTAAGCATCTTCAGCGACTACATCGAGATGCTCGATGCGTGTCAGCAGGACCTCGATCTGGTCGTGATCCCTACGCCCATAAACCTCCACGCCGAGATGCATCGCGAGGTCGTCAAACGCGGCATCCCCGTCTATCTCGAAAAGCCTCCCACCCTCGATTACCGCGAGCTGGAGGAAATGATCACCTGCGATCAGCAGGCCAAAAAATCCACTCTCGTCGCCTTTAACTTCATTGTCGAAAAACCACGGCTCGCGATCAAACAGCGTCTTCTCGATGGAGAGTTTGGTGCCGTGAAAGGTGCGACCTTGATGGCTCATTGGCCACGACCCTCAGACTACTTTAAGCGCGCAGCTTGGGCGGGACGCCTGATGATGGGCGATCGAGTCGTGCTCGATTCCTGCTTTGGCAATGCCAACGCGCACTTCGTGCACAACATGCTCTTTTGGCTCGGCGACACCCAGCTCTCGAGTTGGGCGCAGATTGATACCGTGCGCTCCGAGCTTTATCGCGCTCATGCCATCGAAGGTGCCGATACTTTCTTCGTCGAGGCCACCACCACAAGGGGAGCGAAGATGCGATTTGCGATCACTCATGCCTGCGCTGGCGAAACCAGCCATCAGGAAACGGTCAATTGCGAGAAAGCCGACATTCTCTACAGCGTCGGAGGCGAAGCCGAAATTCGCTGGCAAGATGGTCACGTCGAACATATCGAAGTCGGGCAATTCGATGGAGTCACCGAAAACCACCTCGCCTTCCATCGTTACATTCGCGGCGAAACTGAACGCCCTGCCACCAGCCTCATCGACGCGCGTCCTTTCGTCATCCTTAACGATCTCGCCCACGTCTCCAGTGGCCACATCGCAAATTTCCCGGCCGAACTACTGACAAAGGTTCGCGAAGAGAAAGAACAAAAAGATTACGTGAACATCGCCGGAATGACCGGAGCCATCGATCGCTTTCTCGAACAGGGAGAATGGCCAGGCCCAAATGGCTGGAGACGCCAAACAGGAGAGCTCGTAACGCCTCGCGCACTTGCACGTTTTCATGAAACGGTCCAGACTATGGCTGAAGATTCGTTACACTGATCTTCAACGCAAACACTCCCGTCATGCCAACTCCCGCATTCCACTATCAGGATACTTTTCCGCTCAGTGCGGATGATACTGAATACCGCCTCCTTTCTCAGGAAGGTATCAGCACCGCCGAATTCGAAGGGCGCTCCATGCTCAAAGTCGATCCCGGCGCCTTGAGCTACCTCGCGCAAAACGCCTTCCACGATTGCTCGTTTATGCTGCGCACCAAGCACCTTGAACAGGTTGCCGCGATTCTCGATGACCCGGAAGCGAGCACCAATGATCACTACGTCGCGCTCACGCTGTTGAAGAATGCTGAAATTGCCGCTCAAGGCATCCTGCCATTCTGCCAAGATACCGGCACTGCGATCATCATGGGTAAAAAAGGCCAGCAGGTCTGGACTGGCAGCAATGACGCGGAAGCGCTCAGCCAAGGCGTTTACGAGTGTTACACCAAGGAGAACCTACGCTACTCGCAGACGGCTCCCCTCGACATGTTCAAGGAGACCAACACGGGAACCAATCTGCCGGCTCAAATCGATCTCTACGCGACCGAAGGCGATGAATACAAATTCCTCTTCGTCGCTAAAGGCGGTGGCTCGGCCAACAAGACCTTTCTCTTTCAGGAAACTAAAGCAGTTCTCAATCCGGCAAGTCTGGAGAAGTTCATCATCGATAAGATGGGGCACCTCGGCACCGCTGCCTGCCCACCCTACCACCTCACATTCGTGATCGGCGGCACCAGCGCAGAAGCCTGCCTGAAAACCGTTAAACTCGCCTCGACCAAATACCTCGATACTCTCCCCACCAGCGGAAATGAACACGGACGCGCCTTCCGTGATATCGAACTCGAGAAGAAGGTGCTCACACTTGCGCAGCAGACTGGTATCGGTGCGCAGTTTGGGGGCAAATATTTCGCTCTCGATGTTCGGATCGTGCGCCTGCCCCGTCATGGAGCCTCCTGCCCAATCGGTCTCGGCGTATCCTGCAGTGCCGACCGCAATATCAAAGCGAAGATCAACAAAGACGGCATCTTCCTCGAAAAACTCGAAACCAACCCAGGTCGATTTGTTCCCGACAGCGAACGACGCCTCAACACCGATCACGCAGTTAAAATAGACCTCAATCAGCCCATGGCTGAGATACTCGCTGAACTCAGCAAACACCCCGTGACGACTCAGGTGCTCCTCAGTGGCCCCATGATTGTCGCGCGCGATATCGCCCACGCTAAGCTTAAGGAGCGGATCGATTCGGGCGAAGGGTTACCGCAATACATCAAAGACCATCCGGTTTATTACGCTGGTCCCGCCAAGACTCCGAAGGGATACGCTTCCGGAAGCTTTGGCCCCACCACGGCCGGTCGCATGGATAGCTACGTCGATCAGTTTCAGGAAAATGGCGGCTCTATGGTCATGCTCGCGAAAGGTAATCGCAGCCGACAAGTCAGAGATGCCTGCCAAAAGCATGGTGGATTCTATCTCGGCAGTATTGGTGGCCCTGCGGCTATTCTCGCGAAAGAGAATATCAAGAAGGTCGAACAACTCGAATACCCTGAACTCGGGATGGAAGCCATCTGGAAGATCCAAGTGGAAGACTTCCCCGCATTCATTCTCGTCGATGATAAGGGTAATGACTTTTTCGCAGACGGCTGCGGTGCCTGCATTCCGAAAGGAAAGTAAACCCGACCTGTTCGGGCTACTCTCCCTGCACGGAAACAATTAGCCGACGCGTGTGGGGAGCTTTTCGATGCTCCCATAAAAACACGCCCTGCCATGTGCCGAGGAGTAGACGCCCCTCCGAGAAGGGAATCGTCTCATTGGTGCGAGTCAGCGCCATCTTGATGTGACTAGGCATATCATCCGCACCTTCAAATGTGTGGGTGAACTCTGGATCGTTTTCCGGCACCAAACGACTCAACCACTGCTCTAAATCATGTCGTGCCGAAGGATCGGCATTTTCCATGATCACGAGACTGCAACTCGTGTGCTGACAAAATACCGTGACGACTCCGCGTTGCTGCCTACTGGCTGCGACGATTCCAGAAATTTTATCGGTGATCTCTTTCATCACCTGCCCTCGCGTGGCAATGTTGAGGGTGTGTTGATGAACAGACATTATCTCAGAGAACCTCAATCACTCTAGTGCGACAAGCTACGATGCAGCCCCCAAGTGTCTTGCTGATCTGCGGCCACAAAAAAGCCCCGCTCAAACGTCGGGGCTTGAAAATTAGAATAGAGCTCAGTTAGAAGCTGATCGCCAGACGATCGGCTTTGACCCCGAAACGGCTAATACTGTCGTAAACGCGATCTTCCGTGAGACTACGCTCAACACGCATCACTGATCCTCGAGTTTCACGTTCCCCAGAAAAAGTCGCAGGCAATGCGCTCGCCAACAAACGAGAGGTGCGGCTCGTGCTTGGCGTTTTGACCCGAACGAGCGGATCCACAACCTTGCTTGGCGCACGGGGATTAATGATCTCCTCCACCCCAGATACGCGAGCGATCAAACGAGCTAGCTCAGGAGTCTTTGCTCGAACTGCAGCCAGGTTGGCGGCGATTGCCTCATTGGCTGGGGAATAGACACTTTCAGGCTGCACTTCGACCGCGATATAAGCTGGCTCCGTAGCAGGTTCATTCGAAGCCACCATTACATTCGCTTCGGAAACGATACTCTCAGTGATAGTTTCCGGTGCTGTCGTTTCGATCACATTCGCGAAAGCAACCTCAGTCGTATTTACCGGAGCGATCGATGCGACACTTAGGGAAATAAACTGCGTATCAGTCGCCTCAGGTAGGTGATATTCACGAACGGTGAGAAAAGTAAGGGCCAAAATCGCCGTAGCACCTACCGGGAGTTGGAAGCGAGCCATCCGTGAACCCACCCGGATAAACGATGCCCACCAAGGGCGTGGTTCGACGATTGCAGCCAACTGCTTCACACGCATCTCGTGTTCAAATTGATGCCAAAATTCGGCGTCAGGCCGCTCAGCTCTTTTTAGGCTAAGTAAGTCTTCAACAGTCACTTGGGATTTAGTGCGTTCGTTTCTCATTTCCGGATGTAAGGTTGCAGCTCTGCTTGTAAAATTTGTTTGGCGTAGTGAAGCCGTGAACGAACCGTTCCTACTGAACAGTTCATGATTTCGGCAATCTCTTGATGCCCAAGCCCATCTATTTCGAATAAAGTTACCACGGTCCTATGCCTGATAGACAACTTTTGCATCGCCTCGTTCAATTTTTCCTGAAGTTCTTTTACGAAAGTATCACGCTCGGCACCCGTGTTATCCGTCAACGCCTCAATCACTTCCGCGGATTGGCGGTCATTCTCGTTTATTTTCTCCAAACTAAAGAAGGTCCGCAGGCGATTTTTCCTCAGATGCGTGAGAGTGGAATTCACCGCTATTCGGTAAAGCCACGTGAAAAACGACGATTGGCCCTGAAACCGGTTAATCGACTGAAACGCCTTAATTAGAGCATCTTGCGTCAGATCTGCCGCATCTTCCCGATTCGAGGTCATATTGTAGATCATTCCGTAAACTCTTCCACGATAGCGGATTGAGAGTTCATCGAACGCAGCGACGTCTCCTGCCTGGACACGTTGAACTATATCCCAGTCGGAGTCGGCCTCCTGCTGGCGCTCAGGTGACGATACCATCGTCTTTCCGAGTGAATTCAGCGCGTCCATTTCTCACCTACCAAAGTAGCATTTTCCTCTCAGGGCAAACGGTTTTTCGAGCTACTGCACCGCATCCAGACCATCTACTTGGGCACGCAATACATCACAGAGTTGCAGCAAGAGCGCGGTTGGCGGCTCATTTGGCCACGATTCCAAGGCTTGCTGGGCGGCCGCGATTTCATCCTGAACGGCGTCTGACACCGCAGAGAAAACTCCTAGCTCAGTCATTTGCTTCAGACGTTGGTCCATATGGCCCGGTTTACGTCCACAGATCTCCTCGATGAGGGCGGCTCGTTCAGAAACCGGCAATTTCTCCAACAAAACCAATAAAGGCAGCGTAATTTTCCCGCTCTCGAAATCAGTGCCCAATGTCTTACCGATCCGACCTTCATCTCCGAAGAAATCGGCAAGATCATCATAAACCTGATAAGCGATTCCTAGGTGACGGCCAAATTTAGCCACGGCATCAACATAGGCCGGCTCAGCGCCAGACAGAAAGGCTCCCAGGTAGCAAGAAACCCGGAAAAGCTCAGCGGTCTTAAGATCGATAATCCGCCAATAATCTTCGCGAGTGATCCGAGTAGATCCGCGACGTAAAGTCTGCACGATCTCCCCTGCGCAGACCTTCCGAGTCGATTCGGAGACCATGTGACACACTGCGGTCGTCGGAAACTGTGCGGCTAAGTGCAGAGCATGGGAAAAAAGAGCATCTCCCAACAACACCGCCGCAGTAGCCCCATACTCCCTCGCGGCAGTGCGTCGACTGCGGCGCAATTCCGCCTCATCCATAATATCATCGTGCACCAATGTCGCCAGATGCACCAGTTCGACCACTGCGGCTGCTTTCACCAAGTCATCAGATGGCTTTTCTGATTCCTGCCAGCCGCTCAAAAAGACGAGCGTGGGGCGAATTCTTTTACCCGAAGTATCGATACAATAGTCGGCCATCTCCCTGATCTCAGGTTCAAACGCCTGCACCTGATGTCCCAGAAATTCATCCAACGCCGCCATATGCGGACGCAAACGCGTGAATACAGCCCCATAGGCATTATGGGGAACGGTAGGAGATTCAGCTCGACGGACAGAACTCATCGGACATTGGAACATAGGTGCCGTCGCCTAAATAGCTAATCATTATTCATTTCTTCGCATGTCAGAAAGCCCGCTATTACTCCTTATAATGACTGCCGCGGCGATCTACATCGCCAAGCTCTGGCACGACGATTATCGCATGAATCAGGCTGGGAAAGCCCACCCTCAGGCCTTGCCGGGCGCGACCTCGGCACCCCGCTCTGCCTATGTGATCGCCATTCTCGGCAGTCTGATCCTGCTCAGTCTCGAAACTTGGGGGGAGTATCAACTCGGGATCGTGAGTGAACAATCCGAGCTCACCATCTTACTGGCACTCTATACTTTGGCCGCGCCCATCATTGAGGAGATCATTTTCAGAGGTTATCTGGTCATCAACAAACACGGGACCGTCACACGCTGGATCGGGATTGTGGCAGCATCGGCGATTTTCGCCCTACTGCATCCTTTTCTTTGGGAGTGGAACGAAGGATTCAATCTCACGTTAACCGCCAAAGGCATCTTTAGCACCTCCGCCGCATTCGCCTTCTCGCTTTGGTTTTATGCTGTGAGATTTGCTCGTTGGAATCCTCGGCATTCGCTACTTCCCTGTTTTGTTGCCCATGGTTTCAAGAACCTTGGCGTAATCGCAATCAAAGCAGTGCAAGGCTACGTCGTCGGTTGGTGGTGACACAAAAAGCCGCACTCCGAAGAGTGCGGCTGATAAAGAGAACAGCTTGGATCAATCTTCTTCAGAATCGACTTGAGGTTCACTTGGCAGGAATGGATCACTGCCATCACGATATCCGGGAAGATCCTGTCGCGTCATGTTGAGCTGCCGAACAGCCCGGGAGTCGAAGACATCTTCAATCGCTGCACCATCGGCACTCACCGTCTTTGCGGTGATAAATATAATGAGATTACGACGGATATCGTTTTTGGAGCTGGAGCGAAACAGTCGGCCGAGGAGCGGGATAGAACCGAGGACAGGCACTCTCGACTCATCACCAGTTATGGTGTTTTCAATCAGGCCGCCAATACCCATAGTGTAACCATCGCGGAGGGATACCTGCGTGACAGTTTTACGGGTGGTCACGATAGGAATCGTGGCAGAACCAAAGGTCGTAGATTCGTTAGAGCTACTGACTTCCGGTTCAATATTGAGTTTAATAAACCCACGTGAATTCACCTGCGGAGTCACTTTGAGAATAATGCCGATTGGGCGGTATTCGAAGCCACTGACCTCGTAGGTGCCGCGTTCCTGATTATAAGTGTAATTGGGAATGGGATATTCCTTACCGATATTGATCGTGGCCTCAGTATTATTGAGGGTAACCACCGTCGGGTTGGAAATCAGCTTGGTGTCGTTTTGCGTTTTGAGTGCACTGAGAACGACATTGAACTGGGGCGCGTTAAACACGGCTGTAGTCATCCGGTTGAGTCCTCCAGTGAACAATTTTTCCATCTGAGTTCCGGGTCCCAATTCGGAATATGATCTGGCCCCAGTGGCAGCATCCAGATCAAACGGAGGGCCAATACCTGTGGTCGAGCTGGGGTTGGTGCCGCCTGAACCATTGTTACGACCAGCGACATCATCGGCGCGCTCATAACCATTCTGCATAAAGGGAACGTCGATATTGGTCTGAGTGCGATTAGTTATAGTATCGCGCCCTTGTTCTTCAGTGAGGTTCCGGTTTACGCTACCGGAGAGTTGATACCCACTTAAAGAAGACCAGTTTACACCGATATTCTTGATGTCACTATTGGTCACTTCAACGAACTTGGACTCGATCATCACCTGAGAGGTAGCTGTATCAAGTGCCTCGAGGATCGGGCGAATCCGATTCATCCGCGAGGGCCGTTCGGTAATCACCAGAGCATTACTGCGAGCATTTAGATCGATTTTACCGCCTACAGCTGAATCAACCAGAGAATTAAGAGTCGGGAGAATATCCGCAGCGTCAGCATAGTTGAGAATGAAAACCTCAGTCGCGACAGGCTCTTGGAGTAAGCTGTCGTTGCTCACCACTTTGATAATATTTCCATCTTCGACATAAGTGAACCCGACTGGTGCCAGCACCACTTGGTAGATCTGACGCCAAGTTACATCGCGCAATTTGATCGAAGTGCGACCCTGTAAGGTATCGGGCACGACCAGATTCAATTCAAAGAGGTCGGCGACGTTGCGCAGGATATTACGAATGTCTTCATCGGGAAAATCCACCGACAGCGTGTCGGCACCATAGGTATTGGTGGTTTTCGTCGCGATGCTTTCGGTAGGTTCGGCGCCTTGAATGATCAGTTCAGGTTCGTCGGATACCATAGTATCCTGGGCGACTGGGACCTGATCCGTGGCGGGCACAATCGCAGCTATTTCCTGGCCCCATGCTGGTGGAACCAACAAGGCGAAGGTTAAGAGTGCGGCAGAAACGTATGGGCGAGTTCTCATGGCTTTTGTCCTGGTTTGATGGACCGGGTAATTTCTTCACCTTGGTAGCGAAGAGTAAAATTGGTGTTCCCGATCGTAATGAGGTCTAAATCGTAATTGATTCCATCAAAGGTAATTGTGAGCCCATCGCCCACTTTCAGCTTTTTTTGACCAAAAAGCAGGATGGACTGCCCACTCATTTTTAGAATTCCAGAAGGAACGATGCGTTCGGCCAGCATCTCGAGGACTCCGCGTGCGCCCATCGGGCGCGATAAGCCGCTCGAGGCTAAGGAGGCGGCAGCAGCAGCCTGTTGCGCCAAAAGCTCGCCTGGGTCGGGTTGATCGAAATTGGGTGGAGCAAACGGTGAAACCAAATTCTCAGGTTGGTTGAGAAACTTTGGTGCTGACAATAAGGCGAGTGCCCGCTCAACGGATTCGTCTCGTATATTCGGTGAAGCTAAATCAGCACCTTGGGCCAAGCCCATGAGTGGTGTGATCAATAGAATCGAGAGCACTAGAGTTGATCTTAGGGTCTTCATGGCTGTCCCAGGAGTTCAAGTGATAGGGTCAAAGTCAGCATATCGAGACGCCGATTCGATTTTGGTTCTGCACTCGCATATCTCCCACTACCACCAGCTGAAGGCAGCATACTGGCTGTAATGATCCGGCAAAAATGCTTACCTGTTTCTAGTTCCTGAAGGAAAGAGGCGACTTGCTTATAGTTTCCGGTGAGGGACAAGGAGTAAGCGATCGGTTGATAGGTAGTCTTGCCTGCTTTCTTTTTGGCATCCGCCAATGAAGTCGCGTCTGTAAGCTGTCTCAAATCTGTCAGCTTCGTTTCTGTAGAGGACTCGAGAGCATAAAAATAGCGGAGATTTTCGGCTAATTGCCCTGCGTCAACGAGACGGGACTCCATCTTTTCACGACTGTCTGTCATCTGAGCCAACTGTTCATCGAGACGAACGGAAAAATTCAGATTATTGGTCATTCGTTGTCCCTGGCGTGACTTCTCTTCCACCTCAGCACCAATCTCGTCGACCAAGCCTCCACGTAAATACATTCCGATGCCAATCAGGAGTGCCACCGACACGCAGGCGACGATCAACGGATTCTTCTTCACCTCGGCCAAAATCTGCTCGTTCGAAATAGCCATGGTTATTTCTTTCCTTTCTCATTGGGGTCGGAGACCTCCACCTCGACTTCAATCGCGAGGCGTCCCGTATCCGCCACTCGGTTCAAATTGGTCAGACTCACCTTCTCGAACAAATCTATAAATTCCGGAGCTTCCCGTAATAGTTTCACATAGCCGGAAGCATACCCACTCGCCTTATCCGGCGCGCCCCGAACGGTCGCGCGAAGAGTCAATGTGTTACGCCGCAGGTCAAAGGAATCGATCGCCAGATTCTCAGGGAGGGTCTGGCCGAGGTCGGTGATCAAATTTGCCAGCGAAGGACGTGAATCGATGTAATCGACTACTTCCTTAAGTTTCTTTTCTTCGGCCTGAAATTTTCGGAATTTAGCGACCGCCTGGTCACTCATCGACTGGTCACGCTCAATTTGTTGCGTCCACTTTTCAACTTCGGATTTCAAACTGCGGATCTGCAATTCATTGAGACCAAAATTGATCAAAAGCGAAAGCGCGATGACAACAGCAATACCGTTAACGAAGAACGCCGTGCGCACCACTTTGGTATCTGGCAAGCTGTCCCGATCACGAAAATCAGGATGCCAGGCAGGGGTCTGCGGACCCGCGGTGTCAGTCTTCTTTTTGAGCGACAGCATCGGTTTCAGGCGTTTCAGCGTTGTGGTTGATCATGAGACTGCAAAGCCCGAACCAGCGGACATCAATTGAGCTTTGCACGTTTTCAGCGAGAGTGATATTTCGAGATCCCAACCAGGAGGCAAAATCCATTTCGAGAGACCCGATGCCCAGACCATTAGCGAGAGCGGTGTTGAGCCATGCCAATTTTGGCGGCAACAACATGGTGTGCAGCAATCCCACGGACTGCCCAGTTTGCACTTCATAAAAACCGATCGAAGATTGGAGCTCCTTCATCAGTTTTTTAATCAAGGTCGGTCCCATCCCGGTAAAATCGAAGGTATTTGAGAAGAAGAGTTTCCGAGCGGACTCTTCATCTTTAAGCCCCAATTCTTTCTGCACCACGGGGACCATCGATTCAAAGCCTTGGGGAATTGGGCGCGAGGCTTCAACGCCCGAGCTGGTGACAATATAGGAATGGGTCACATCCGCTCCTACTTCCAACACCAAGGTGGGTGTCTTATCATTTTTATGTGCTTGGTAGCTTACCAGACCACCCAGGGCCGAGAGCGATCCAATCTCCAGATGCTCAGGATAGATACCACCTTCCAATAACGAGGTTTGAGTCTCCTGAATCGCGTCATTCGCCAGACCACCAAACAGAACATCCTTTTGTGAACTCGGACGATTCACGTCGAAATCAGTGCCATCACTCGCGTTGAGCACGACTGTCGTGTATTTCTCTGGATCAACCCGTAACTGCTGGGTGATCAACTCGGTGAAATATTCAGGATCCTTAAGGCGTTTTAGCTCTAAAGTAATCCGACGCACCAACCGCTTCGGTGGATAAATACCACAAGTCGCATGCAGAAAACCGCTCGGCGATTTCTTGGGCTGAAGTTGCGCAATCGCTTCCGCTAAAGCTTTCGCGTCGCCCGCGGGACACTCCCGAACATCTTCCACCACCATGGGAGACTCCATCGATGAAGTCCTAGCGATGAACACAGCATCTGGGCTGTATTCGACGAAGAATCCTTTCTGCTTTGCAGAGAACAGCATACGGCTGGAGTGAGATTTGGTGAGTTAAACAATGCGAAACAACAGAATAGGCAGGGCCTTCGGGGAGCTGTTTCTCGCGATCGAATTGGTGGTTAGGACGCTCAGGATCTCAATTATCAGTCGCAAATACAAGGCAAAAGGCGGCTCACATCCTGAGTGCAAAATATTTACCCTTTCTTTAACGTCTTCTCTCCTAACGAGAAAAGCCCACCAATGAAGGCGGGCTTTCCAAAAACTGAGGTTAGGATTCGAATGCGGGATCCGAAACCTAGGGCACAAATTACCAAGTGCGCTTCTTATGTCTATTCGACTTAAGCCGCTTGCGGCGCTTGTGTTGTGACATCTTGAGACGACGTTTCTTTTTGAGATTGCCCATGGTTAAATAAAGTGAACCTGAGAACGTGCGCGGGCGGAGCAAAGCTGTAAAGCCCGAAAATTAAACTCCCTCAATCTCTACGCAAGTGCCTGTCTCGCTGGAATATAGCCACTTTTTGATATCCACATTTGGCAGAACTTTTTCCAAGCAACGGCCATAGGCGACCAATTGAGGTGTATATTCCTCACTGAGCCGCGCGAGCAAATCCGCATCGTTTTCATCTCGACGGCGACGGTTCGTTTTCCAATCAACCACCCATACTTCCTTCGCCTCTTCATCGTGGAGCACGAGATCGATTACCCCATCAATCCACTGCGCTTCCTCATAAGGCGCAAAAATGTTCAATTCTGCGGCGCACTTCCACCGGGGAGAGTGCAGATCACCCCACACCGGTCCTTCTCGGAGACGTTGCCAATCAGCATAGGCGCGACCCGCAAACCCTTGAAAGGAAGCTCTTTCCATGGATTCGTCGAAGTAAGAATCGATTTGAGTCTCTGAGCCCGCCCACGGCATGAATTCCATGGTTTCGTGCCACCAAAGGCCATAATCAATCGGATCCGGTCCCGGTTTCGCCGGAAATTCATCCCCTCCGTCCGATTCGCTTAAGACCTGCCGCACAAGATCCGGCTCACGCGCCAGCTGATGCGGTAGCACTCTTTGGGGTAAACTCGGCCAATCCAGTTGCCGCTCAACACCGAGTTCAATTGCGCCAGCCGACACCTCAGGTGTCGCCACCGTCTCTTCGTGATCGACCTGCGTTTCTAAATCATGAGCCAGCTGCGGCACCGCCTCCTCCAAATCAGCCCCCCACATTCCGGCCATCGATTCAGAGGGCAGTTTTCCGCCGAACCCCTTGCCCCACGGCAACACCAAGCTGCTGCGCGCGCGGGTGAGTGTCACGTAGAGGAGTCGCACCTGCTCCCGCAGCCACTCTCGATCACGAGATTCCTTCATGTCCGCTGATAAGCTACTGCTCGTCAGATACACGCGTGGCTCACGATTCTGACCCGTGACCAGCAAGAGTTTATCCTCTCTGTTTTTGCCCAGCTTTCGCCACAAGCCCACGGGGATCACCACCGGCCATTCGAGTCCTTTGGAAGAATGCGAAGTCAGCAAATTAATCGCATCCGCGGAGGGTTGTCCGCTCGGTCTCCCCGCCTCGAGTTGATCGAGCAACTCCCCACACCATTCACGGGGCGACATCCCCTCCAGCCCACTCGTTGCGGCCGACGCGAGCAAGCGATCCAACTCAGCCGTGCCTAATCCATTCGAATCAGTCGCCGCCAACTTTCCACGCAATCCGCATGCACTCACCATCTCGGCTACAAACTGATCCAGCGCGACACCTTCATCATTAGCCCGCAAAATAAAGGGACGCACCACCTCCAAAGCCTCGCGCAAAGGTGAAGCGTGGGCATCAGGCGATTCCCATTCGAAACGACCCTTAACTCGCAGTTCCGCCGCGATTAATCCGTCGCTAATTGCAAAGACCTCCCGAAGCACACCCGTCCACTCAAACGTATTTTCCGGATCACTCGTAACCGCGAGCAAGCCCGTCAACCACGCGTAGGCTGGATTATCGCCGTTGCGATTTTTTCGCATCTGCAACGCCACCTTGAGCCCAGCCGACTCCAACGATTTCCGCGCAGTCAGCAGCCAGCTATTTCTCGGCGCCAGAATGCATATATCGCCCCAACACTTTGCTCCGACACCGCTCGGGCCGTGTTCTACAAGATAACCCGCCAATTGCTGAACCTCCTCCTCCATCCAGGCATCCACTGATTTCGGCGCAGGCTCGGGCACTTCTAAAACAACACGCGACACCGCCCCCACCTCGTTGCTCGGTCCTGGTCGCAGCGGCACATAAGGCACCTGTAAACACGGAGCCGGCGCGCCCTCTTCCGGCGGCAGTCCGCAATTAAATTCCCGCCCCTCACCAAAGGTATCAGGCAGAGTGCGATTCAAGACCGACACCACGGCTTGAGGCGCCCGAAACGTCACCTGAAACTGCAACAACTCT
>Ga0075118_10001097_pt1 | contig 20578 bp, 16 predicted proteins | sample AntAceMetag02UKE_FD_69794 | JGI IMG/M metagenome (GOLD analysis project Ga0075118, IMG submission 69794) | Saline lake microbial communities from Ace Lake, Antarctica - Antarctic Ace Lake Metagenome 02UKE | ecosystem: Environmental > Aquatic > Non-marine Saline and Alkaline > Saline | place...
CAAATTTCGCAAAACCAAAGCACGGGCGGATAACTCCACTCGTGCTGAGGCTAATACAGTGAAGTTTGGCCGGAACAAAGCTGAAAAACAGGCGCAAGAGTCACAGGTCAAGGCTGAGGCGCACCGGCTTGATCAACACAAGCGAAATCCCTGATGCAGCGGCCAAAAAAACGCTCACTCACCTTGGATGGTCACCGCACCAGCGTATCGCTGGAAGATGAATTTTGGTGGGAATTTCTGCGTATTGCTCAAGAGCAAGGCAAAGCTATCAATGCTTTGGCCGTTGAAATTGACCATGCGCGCGGCGTTGATCTGGGGCTGGCCTCTGCTATTCGGCTGTTTGTTTTAGCGCAGGCGCTTGGGCGGCCATTTCCCTAAGGGCCACACGGCGAATTTTGCCCGTGGCAGTCATGGGCATCTTCGCCACAACTCGCACCCATTTAGGTGCCATATGCGGCGATAGCTGCTTGGCCACTTTGGCGATCAACTCTTGTTCAAATCCCGGCTTAGGTGATGAGGAAACCGTTACATAGGCCCCAATCACATGGCCGCGCGTTGGATCAGGCGCAGCCACCACGGCCGCCATAATCACCCTTGGATCCTGCGCCAATGTCGCTTCGATCTCCGTCGGGCCAATCCGGTAGCCACTTGCGGTGATCACATCATCATCGCGGGCCACAAATTGCAAATATCCCTGCGCATCCATAAGGCCCAAATCGCCCGTGATCAAATAGTCGCCAACAAAGCGCTCAGCGGTCTTTTCAGGTTGGTTCCAATAGCGTAAAAACATGCTAGGTGTGTCACGGTGCACGCAGATCTGCCCGACCTCGCCGGCCGCCAGCTCTTGGCCCTCCGCATCTAAAATACGCAAATCAAAGCCTGGAAAACCTTGGCCAATCCAGCCCGTTTGCGCCACACCCCAAGCGCGCGCAGATCCAGCACTGAGATTGCATTCGGTTTGCCCGTAAAGCTCGTTCACCTCAGCCCCTAACACCGTCTTGGCCCAAGAGATCAGATCCGCAGACAGAGGTTCGCCACCGGATGATATGCTCACCAAGCGCGCATCTTCGGGCACCACGGACTGTCGCATCATCTTCAACGCTGTGGGCGGTAAAAAGGCGCGGGTCACCTGTGCATCCCGGATCAGCGTAAAAGCGGCTTCAGCCGTAAATCGGTCAAACCGCTTGGCCACCAGAGGCACCCGGTAATAAAAGCAAGGCACGGCCATATCCATCAAGCCACCAATCCACGCCCAATCCGCCGGGGTCCAGCCCACATCAGCGCTATTGGGGAAATCTGCGAAGGAAAGCTCCAAACAGGGCAAATGCCCCAGCAAAAACCGATGCGCATGCAACACGCCCTTTGGGCTGCCTGTGGTGCCTGACGTGTAAATCATCATCGCAGGGTCTTCGGCTAATGTTTTTACGCCGCGCAAAGGCGCATGAGAGGCCTCTAGGCTGCGCCACAGGCTCAAAGCCTCCGCGTCCTCACCATCACATAAGAATACCTGTTCAAGCTCTGGTAAGCTCTGTCTGATTTCGAAAATTTTGGGATATTGTACCCGGTCTGTCACCACAATTTTAGCGCCGCTGTCGGCCAATCGGTATTGCAAAGCGTCAGGCCCAAACAGCACAAACAACGGCAGAGAAACCGCCCCAATCAAATGCGCCGCGAAATGGGCAATCATCGTTTCCGCACATTGCGGCAAGAGAATGGCAACACGGTCACCTTTTTGCACACCTTGGTCCTGCCAAAGCCCGGCCAATTTCTCCGCAGCCTCCGCCATCTCCCCATAGGTCCAAATGCGGGCCGTTCCGCTAAAATCCATAATTGCAATAGCATCCGGCCACTCGCGGGCATGAGAAATCAAACAAGCCTCGGCTATATTGAAATACTCAGGGATCATAACCGGGCTTGATTGGGGAAAGCAACGGCCCGATGGACCGTAGTCCTGGCGTCGATCACGCGCGCTCATCGGCGGCGGCCAAGGCAGCCAAAGGGGCCCACATCTTGTTCATGCCTTTTCATCAACCGCTCACGTCCCAATCTCATCAAGTTCACTCCATGCCAAATTTTTCACACAGATAAGCAAGCTTGCCAGCCCTTGTCGATGGCCATAAATTTTGGCTCAATTTTTAACCATTAGCAAAGTTTAAGGTTGCATTGATACACCCTCACCAAAAAAATTTACTTGTGATCACTCAACGACAGCGTTACCTCTTGTGTATGAAAGCTCCGTTGATTGATCCCTTCGCCCGCGCAATCACCTATTTGCGCCTCTCTGTGACCGACCGTTGTGACTTCCGCTGCGTCTACTGCATGTCGGAGAACATGACCTTCTTGCCAAAGCGTGACCTTCTCACCTTGGAAGAGTTAGACCGGTTATGCTCAAGTTTTATTGGGCTTGGCGTGCGCAAACTGCGCATCACCGGCGGTGAACCCTTGGTGCGGCGTGATATAATGTCGTTTTTTCAAGGCATGTCACGACATTTGCAATCTGGCGCTTTGGAAGAGTTAACCTTAACCACCAACGGCAGCCAATTGCACCGCTTCGCCAGAGATCTGTATGCCGCTGGTGTACGGAGGATCAATATTTCCATCGACACTTTAGACGAGGCAAAATTTGCCGAAATCACCCGTTGGGGCAAGTTAGTGAACGTTTTGCGCGGCATTGACGCTGCGCTGGAAGCCGGCCTCAAAGTGAAGCTGAACGCGGTGGCGTTGAAAGACTTTAACGAGAGCGAATTGTTCGATCTGACCGAATTTTGCGCCGCACGCGATATGGACCTCACCTTCATCGAGGTGATGCCTATGGGCGATTTGGGCGAAGAAGACCGAGTGGGACAATATTGGGCCTTGAGCGACCTGCAAGTAAAACTGGCCACACGTTACACGTTGACCGACCTGCCCGACCGTACCGGCGGCCCTGCGCGCTATTTGCGTCTGGAAGAAACCGGCCAGCGCGTTGGGTTGATCACACCTTTGACCCATAATTTCTGCGAGAGCTGCAACCGGGTGCGGGTCACCTGCACGGGAGAGATCTACACCTGCCTTGGCCAAGAAGGCAGCGCAGACCTGCGTGAACCTCTGCGCGCCTCTGAAGGCAATGATGTGCTTGAAAATGCCATTCGCGCCGCCATTGGCAATAAGCCAAAAGGGCATGATTTTGACTATTCACGCGGTAATGAGGGCGGAAAAATGTCCCGTCATATGAGCCACACTGGCGGTTAGTTAAGCGGTTTGAAGACTTTCGAGCAACCGCTCTAACATCTGTGCGCCGGCGTGAAATTCTGTTAGTTCAATGAATTCATTAGCTTGATGCGCCTGAGCAATACTGCCCGGGCCGCAAATCACCACTGAGAACCCCTCTTTTTGAAAATGTCCGCCATCGGTGCCATAGGCAACGGTGTGACTGCCGTTATCTCCGGTCAATCGCCGTGCCAAAGCCTCAGCCTTGCCTTCAACTTCGGGCACCACCGCCGGGCCACGCATGATATGAATATTGAAAAATGTATCCGGGTGAACCGCCTGCATTTCAGCCTCAATGATATCGATCTGTGCTTGAATTTTGGCCAACCAATCTTCAGTCCGTTCATCGCCAACACAGCGCAAATCGATTGAGAAATAGCAGTCTTTGGCCGTGATGTTGTGGGCCGTGCCACCGTTGATTTTACCCACATGCAGCGTGGTGAAAGGCGGATCATAGAGTGCCGCGGTCGCAGATGGCATTTTGGCTTGGCTTTCAATATTCTGTTGGCGCACCCATTCCACAAACCGCGCAGCACACATGACCGCTGACACACCTTCATGTAAGCGCGACGAGTGCACCTCCTGGCCGCGCACGTGAAACTGCAGATCGTCACAGCTTTTGTGACCGGTCACCACCTGCATTTTAGTCGGTTCCCCCACGACGACAGCCTCAACCTTAGCAAAATTGTCCAATAGGCACTTGGCCACATCCGGTGCTCCCAGCAGGCCAACCTCTTCATCGCGCGACAGAGCAAATTGCAGCGGGCGTTGCAGATCCATCGACTTGGCTTTCACCATCGCGGCCATAGCCAAAGCCACAAACCCCTTCATATCGCAGGTGCCCCGACCATACAGACGGTCGTCTTTTTCAACCACGTTCCAAGGGTCAGTAATCCAATCTTGGCCTTCAACCGGCACCACATCCGAATGTCCCGACAAGGCCACACCACCGGTCACATTTGGCCCCACCTGCGCCACCAGTCCGGCTTTGGTACCGTCTTCGTTTGGGATCACCACACTGTCGATGTCATGCTGAGCAAAATAATCACGCACAAAATCGATCAACGGCAAGTTGGTATCACAACTTACGGTTGGGAAAGAGACCAGATGGTCCAGCAATTGGCGGGCGTTGAGAATATCTGTCATATCGACAGTTGTGCGTGCAATGCAGCCCCCGTCAAGAGGTGATGTAAATCAACGCGGCATATGGCGACGAATGCGTCGCAAAGCCAGATAGACCAACCCGACCACCACAGGCACAACACAGGCTGTCAAAATACCCTTAGGCAAGTCAAACATCGCCGCCACAGGCGCCAAGACATAAAGCACCAGCCCGGTGGCATAATAGCTGATTGCCACCACAGACAGACCTTCAACGGTCTTTTGCAGCTGCAACTGAACATCCGCACGAAGGTTCATGCTGGTCAACAGCTCTTGGCTTTGGCCTTGGCGCTCAACATCTACTCGGGTGCGCAACAGGTCACCGGTTCGGATCGCCCTTGCTATCAGATCTTGCAGCCGTGCATCCAGCGCTTGCACCGTGCGCATCGCTGGATCAAAGCGCCGCATCATGAATTCACGGAATGTTTGGCGACCTTCAAATTGTCTTTCACGTAAAACTTCAATGCGCTGTGCCAAAATCGCCGAATAGGCCTTGCTAGCAGCAAAGCGGTAAGCCACCCGCGCCGAATGGTGTTCAAGCTTTGCGGACAGCCGCAACAACGCATGTAGATTGTCTTCAGCAGAGATCTGGTCATCGGCCAAGGCCGCAACCAACTCCGACATATCGGCGTCGATCAAATTCAGCTGCGAGGACAAGGCGCGCGCGCGGATCAGCCCCAACATCGACATAGTTTTGTAAACTTCAATCTCATTGAGCCTCTGCACAATGCGCCCCACTCGGCTGCGACCGGTGCTGGGGGGTACGAAAACCGCAAATCGTAAATGCCCATTGCCATCCATCCGGTAATCACCAGCGATCACTGCGGCATTGTCCAATACCCGGCTCACGGCAAGGCTTTCAGAGACAAACCAATCTGACAGTTTGCCTTTGATCGATTCCGTTTCCAAATCCGGTTCAATCCGCAAGGACGTGGAGGAGAGGGTCAAGCCAGGCAAATCAGCCAGCCATTCCGCTGGAAAGATGTCAAACTCGCTGCCATCAAACGGCACATTCCCCAGATCGTCCAGAATTGCCGTATAGCTGACAAATTCGGTGTGACATTCCCATTTCACCCAAACCGAACCCAGTTGCCCAAAGAAATGGGTCGCCTCCCCATCGGGATGCACCACGTCATACATATCCAACAATCGCCACAGATGAGCTCGATCCGCCACTTCATCGCGGCCAGTCTCATCATCTGCACATTTATAGGCAAAAAAGGCTGCCCGCGCTGGCGCTGCAACGGTGGGAAATGGTCGCGCATGCAGTTCATTAGCCGAACTTTGGCGCAACGGGTGGTCAATCATATGTGACATCAAGCACCTCTCATGTGAGAAATAAGACAAGCCACACCGCCCAACGGAAACCCCTAGGCGGTGCGCTTGCTCTTGTCAGTCTATCATTGGCAGAAGTTTGTCCAATGAGGCTTTAGCATCTCCATAGAACATCCGAGTGTTTTCTTTGAAAAACAGTGGGTTTTCGATGCCAGAATAGCCAGTGCCTTGGCCACGTTTGGAGACAAACACTTGTTTGGCCTTCCAACATTCCAACACAGGCATGCCAGCGATAGGGCTATTGGGGTCTTCTTGAGCAGCCGGATTCACGATATCATTTGAGCCAATCACAATGGCCACATCAGTATTGGGGAAATCATCGTTGATTTCATCCATTTCCATCACGATATCGTAGGGTACCCGCGCTTCGGCAAGAAGCACATTCATATGCCCCGGCAAACGCCCCGCCACAGGGTGGATTGCAAAGCGCACTTGCTTGCCTTGAGCGCGCAGCTTGCGCACCAGCTCCGACACAGATTGCTGTGCCTGCGCCACAGCCATGCCATAGCCCGGGATGATCACGACGCTGTCAGCCTCATTCAAAGCCGCCGCAACACCATCAGCCTCAATCGAGATTTGTTCACCTTCAACGGTCATTTGAGGACCCTTCGCGCCCCCAAATCCACCTAAGATCACCGAGACGAAATTTCGGTTCATGGCTTTGCACATGATGTAACTCAAGATTGCACCCGATGAACCTACCAAGGCCCCTACAACAATCAACAAATCATTACCCAGCGTAAAGCCGATGGCCGCAGCCGCCCAACCGGAATAGGAGTTGAGCATGGAAACCACCACAGGCATATCCGCCCCCCCAATTCCCATGATCAAATGCCAGCCTATGAAGCCCGCGATCACCATCACGGCAATCATGGTCCAGACGCCGGCACCGCCAGCGTAAAGCACCATCAAGACAATGCTTGCCAGCAAAGCGATAGCGTTCAGCGCATGGCCGCCCGGCAGTTTAAACGGCGTACCGCTCAGCTTGCCGGCCAATTTGCCAAAAGCAACCACAGAGCCGGTAAACGTCACCGCCCCGATGAAGACGCCTAGGAAAACTTCAATCTTCAAAATCGCGATCTCAACCGTGTCTTTGTCTGCTAATTTTTTACCAAAGCCAGTTAATGTGTCCAAATCTCCACCTGAGGCGAGAAGCTGGCGCACATTGGCCAATTCGAAATCCGCATTCAGCCCGATAAAAACCGCGGCCAAACCGACAAAACTGTGCAATGCGGCCACCAGCTGGGGCATCTCTGTCATCTCAACGCGGCGGGCCACCACCATGCCAAGATAGGCGCCAATGCAAACCATCAGCGCAATTACGATGTAATTGCCAACGCCGGGTCCAAAGACAGTGGCAAACATCGCCAATGCCATGCCAACGATCCCATACCAAACCGCGCGTTTGGCGCTTTCTTGGTTGGACAATCCCCCGAGGGACAAAATAAACAATACGGCAGCCGCAATATATGCGGCGGATGTGATACCTGTTGAAAGCATAATCTGATCCCCCGCCTTAAGATTTTTGGAACATGGCAAGCATACGGCGCGTGACCATAAACCCACCAACGATGTTGATCGTCGCGATCAAGACTGAGAGACCTGCCAAGAGCCATACCAGGATATTGCTCGACCCGATCTGCAACAATGCCCCCACGACAACAATGCCAGAAATCGCATTGGTGATGGCCATCAACGGCGTGTGCAGCGCATGTGCTACGCCCCAAATCACTTGGAACCCAATAAAACAGGCCAGCGCGAATACAATGAAATGCTGCATAAAGCTCTCAGGCGCATAGGCCCCCAACAAGAGCATCAATGCGCCACCCGCAGCCAACAGACCATATTGCTGACGAGTGGTTTTGCGGTAGGCCGCAGCCTCATTAGCCTTCACCTCTTCCCGCGTTAAAACCGGCGCAGTTTCTTTGGGCTTGGCGGCAATCGCCTGAATTTTAGGTGGTGGTGGTGGGAATGTGATCTCACCTTGATGGGTCACGGTTGCTCCGCGGATCACATCGTCCTCCATATCATGCACGATCACCCCGTCTTTGTTGGGGGTCAAATCTGCAACCATATGGCGGATATTGTTGGAATAAAGCGTGCTGGCCTGTGCAGCCATCCGGCTTGGAAAATCCGTATAACCGATGATGATGACACCATTGTCCGTCACAACCCGCTCATCCATCACAGTGAGTTTGCAATTACCGCCTTTTTCCGCGGCCAGATCGATGATCACCGAGCCCGGCTTCATGCTTGCAACCATATCAGCGGTCCACAGTTCGGGCGCATCGCGGTTGGGAATCAAAGCTGTGGTTATCACTATATCCATATCCGGCGCAATTTCGCCGAATTTGGCCAGCTGGGCAGCAGCAAACTCAGGCGATGATACCGGAGCGTAACCGCCCGTTGCAGCGCCGTCGGCCTGTTCATCAGAGAAATCTAGGAAGACAAATTCTGCACCCATGCTCTCAACCTGCTCGGCCACTTCTGGGCGCACGTCGAATGCATAAGTAATGGCACCGAGCGAGGTGGAGGTGCCAATGGCTGCAAGCCCAGCCACACCAGCCCCCACAACCAAAACTTTGGCCGGAGGCACTTTGCCGGCAGCGGTCACTTGGCCAGTAAAGAAACGTCCAAAGTTGTTACTGGCTTCAATAACAGCCCGATATCCAGCAATATTGGCCATGGACGACAGGGCATCCATCTTTTGCGCACGGCTGATGCGCGGCACCATATCCATCGCAATAACGCTGGCGCCTTTGGACTGAGCCAGCTCCATCAACGCGGCATTGGCCCCAGGATAGAAGAAAGAAATCAGAGTTTTGGAGGCGGATAGCCGTTTCAATTCGGCATCGCTGGGCGGTCTGACCTTGACGATCACATCACTGGTTTTGGTGAGAGCGGCGGCAGTGGCGGCAATCGCGACCCCGACAGCTTTATATTGTGCATCACTAAAGCCTGCGCAAATGCCTGCGCCTTTTTCGAGTATACAGTCATGCCCAAGTTTTTGCAGCTGTGCCGCACTCTCTGGGGTGAGTGCTACGCGCTGCTCACCGCTAAAAATTTCTTTGAGAACCCCAATTTTCATAATTTTCGTCCTTTCTCGACGCGGTCTTTCACCGTCCTCGAAGTCTTTCGATTGCCAAATTGGTACCCCGCGTAATAATATTGCGCAACCGATCTACCGTGGCGTTTAGCCGCTAAACGTGAGTATATTTCTGCATGCAAATATTAAGGGGAATAATTTTGATACTGACAGGAAAAAATGCCGTCATAACCGGTGGCGGATCCGGCATCGGATTGGCCATTGCACGCGGTTTAGCAGCCCAAGGATGCCGAGTTGCCATCACCGGACGACGTTTGAATGTGCTCGAATCGGCGTGCGAGTCTTTTGGAGGACTATCCGTTAAGATGGATGTCTCGGATGAGGCTTCGGTCGTAGAGGGCATGCAGAAGATCGCCGATACATTTGGCAGTATAGATATCTGCGTGGCCAATGCCGGCATCGCTGAAGGGCAAAACATCCGCAACTCGAGTTTGGAGTTTTGGCGCAACATCATGGCGATTAATCTGGATGGGACCTATCTCACGGTCAGAGAATCCCTGCGCTACATGCCAGTGAAAGACTGGGGACGGGTGATTGCCGTTTCCTCCATAGCCGGGGTGCGCGGCCTCAAAGGCGCACACGCCTATAGCGCGTCAAAGCATGGGGTGATTGGCATGATCCGAGCCCTGTCCGCAGACCACGCGAAAATGCCAGTGACCTTTAATGCGATCTGTCCAGGCTATGTCGACACAGATATCATCGCACGCAATACCGCAAGCATCTCAGAGCGCGCTCAAATGAGCCAAGAGGCAGCACGAGCGTTGATGGTGGACCTCAATCCCCATGGCCGGTTGATCACCGCCGATGAAGTGGCATCTGCTGCACTGTGGATCTGTGGTCCTGGTTCAGACAGCTATGATGGACAGGCTATGGAAATTTCCGGAGGCCAACCGTAGGCCTAGGTCTATCGCGCATTGCGCCACATGTGTGTGGCCGCGCCAAAGGCTGCAAATAATGGCTGCGACACCGGGTCTTCACTGGCCCGATATTCAGGGTGCCACTGCACACCCAGCCCGAAGCCTTTTGCATCTCGCACATATATGGCCTCGGGCGTGCCATCGGGGGCATGCCCATCAACCACGATGCGCGGGCCAGGCTGATTAATCCCCTGCCCATGCAATGTGTTGGTGCGTACTATATCGGCGCCAAACACCTGAGCGAATACCCCACCCGGCGTTAGGGTCACATCATGGCGCAGGGCGAATTTCTCTTCCAATGTGCCATCGGGCGGCATGCGGTGGTTGTCACGGCCTGGAAGATCCCGGATCTCAGGATACAAGCTCCCGCCCATTGCCACGTTCATTTCTTGAAAGCCCCGACAAATCGCCAAATAGGGTTGTCCCCGCTCCACCAAGGCGCGGATCAACGGCAAGGCCAAGGCATCGCGATTCTCGTCCATGTTGCCGTGATCCTCAGTCAGAGCCTCACCATATTCTTTTGGATGTACGTTGGGACGGCCACCAGTGAAGACAAAGCCATCACAGGCCTCCATAAGCTCGGTCACCGGTGCGAGCAATACATCTGGCGGCACAATAACAGGCAGTGCGTCGCAAATATCGCGTACCGCCCAAGCGTTCATCTCACCGGCGCCATGCACCAAATATTGGGAATTGATCAAATGATGGTTGCCGATAATACCTACTACGGGACGCGCCATGTTTACACCTACAACTTTCTAGTTGGAGTAAACATAAGTCGCAGTTTGAAAGCCTACCAGCCCCAAATTTTCTAAAAATGAAAAGACCCCCAACATTATGCCACGCTGGAGATAGTAAAATGTGAAGCAAACGGCCTGAATTTAGCCTTCGCCAAGAAATCCTGCCGCTTCGATGCCGGCCAAGGCCGCGATCAAATCATTTTCGGAGCTGTCGCCCGTGACGCCAACAGCGCCGATCACGCCGCCTTTTTTATCGCGCACTAAAACACCACCCGGAACCGGGATCACATTACCGCCAAACACACCGTTCACGGCATCCATGAAATAGGCTTGCTGATCCGCACGCGCCATTTGCGCGGTACCCGCCATGCCCAACATCACGCTGCCATAGGCTTTACCATGGGCAATGGCGAAACGGCCCGGTGCCGCCCCATCTTCGCGTTCAAACGCAATGACGTGGCCGCCCGCGTCCAAGACCACAACAGATAAAGGCTTAAGCCCAAGGTCATTACCTTTTGATAGGGCAGTGCGGATGACAGATTTAGCTTTACGCAGGGAAATATTAGGCATGAGCTCTCTTTCGAATGAGGCACTGTAAAGGCGGCAGGCGGTTTAGGGGTGAATTGCTCAAGCCTAGGCTTGAGCGGCTTTCAGTTCTTGTCTGCGACGATGCAACACTGGTTCAGTGTAACCAGAGGGCTGCATCCGGCCTTCAAACACCAAGTCACAGGCCGCTTTAAAAGCGATGCCACCGAAGTTTGGGGCCATGGCCATATAGGTTGCGTCGCCGGCGTTTTGGCTATCGACCACAGCCGCCATTTTCTTCATGGCAGCCATAACAGTATCGCGATCCACCACATCGTGATGCAGCCAATTGGCCAGAGCTTGTGAGGAGATCCGGCAGGTGGCGCGGTCTTCCATCAGGCCCACATCATGGATGTCTGGCACTTTCGAGCAGCCGACACCGCTATCAACCCAACGTACCACATAGCCAAGAATGCCCTGTGCATTGTTTTCAATCTCTTGTGTCAACTCATCAGGCGCCCAATTGGTGCCAGCCGCCACTGGAATGGTCAGCAGCTCATCCAAGCCCCAACGCGGGCCTTTGGCTTTCAAGTCGTTTTGCACGGCCATCACATCAACCTGATGATAATGCGTTGCGTGCAATGTGGCAGCCGTGGGGCTGGGCACCCAAGCGCAGGTCGCACCAGATTTCGGATGGCCAATTTTTTGAGCCAACATATCACCCATCAAATCCGGCATGGCCCACATGCCCTTGCCGATCTGAGCCTTCCCCTGCAACCCGCAGGCAAGTCCGATATCAACATTGCGATCTTCGTAGGCGTTGATCCAAGGGGTAATTTTCATCTGCCCTTTGGGAATCATTGGGCCGGCTTCCATCGACGTATGAATTTCATCACCCGTGCGGTCCAAGAACCCTGTGTTTATGAAGGCTACCCGCGCTTGTGCGGCATGGATGCAGGCTTTCAGATTGGCGCTTGTGCGGCGTTCTTCGTCCATGATGCCCAGTTTAACAGTGTTCTGCGGCAAACCCAAAATACGCTCAACCATGGTGAAAATCTCATCAGCAAAGGCCACTTCCGCCGGGCCGTGCATTTTCGGTTTGACCACATAGACAGACCCATGCAAGGAGTTGCCGCCTGCCCGGCTCAGATCATGCATCGCAATCATCGTGGTGCACATGGCATCTAACAGGCCTTCACCAATTTCATGTCCATCCCGATCCGTAATGGCGGGGTTAGTCATCAAATGGCCTACGTTGCGCACCAGCATCAACGCCCGACCCTTCAGTGTCTTTGTCTCGCCGCCGCGTAGATAGCTGCGGTCTGCGTTCAATACGCGATCAAAAGATGTGCCGTCCTTGGTAACGGTCTCGCGCAGATCACCGCGCATGAGGCCAAGCCAGTTTGTGTAGGCCAAAACTTTGTCTGGCGCATCAACAGCCGCGACTGAATCTTCACAATCCATGATCGCTGACACAGCGCTTTCCAAGAAGATGTCATCGACATGCGCCTTGTCACCGCTGCCGATATTGCCTTTGGAATTAATTTGAATGGCGATGTGTAGGCCATTCTTTTGCAAGATCACCTCAACCAACTCACCAGCTTCATTTTGGTTTATGCCTACATATTGCCCCACATCTGCCAAGGCGGGCACTAAAGCATCCCCATCCACGTGATAGCCGGTCAAATCCGCGTGCGAGCCTTGCGCCAAGGGCGCAACTTTATCCAAATAGGCTTTAGCCCATTTAATCACCCGTGCGCCGCGTGCCGCATCATAACCACGACCCTGAGGCAAGTCGCCCATAGCATCGGTGCCATATAGGGCGTCATAGAGGCTGCCCCAACGAGCATTTGCAGCATTCAAAGCGTAGCGTGCATTCATAATTGGCACCACCAACTGCGGGCCAGGAATAGAGGCAATCTCTGGATCTACATTTTCGGTGGTGATCGCGAAATCAGCGGGCTCAGGCACCAAATATCCGATTACGGTCAAAAATTCTTGATAGGCAACTGCGTCATGCTCTTTGCCACGAAGCGCGATGTGCCAGCTGTCAATCTGCTCTTGAATGTCGCCACGATGCGCCAGTAAAGCCCGGTTTTTCGGACCCAACTCATGGGCCATTTGTGCCAAGCCAGTCCAGAATTGATCCGAGCTGACATCCAAACCGCTCAAGGCGTGATTTTCGATAAAGTCGAACAACTCTTGTGCGACGGACAGGCCTGCAATTGCGATACGTTGGGACATGATTTAGAACTCCAGAGTCTGGCGATCACTCAACCTCGATCGCTTTGCGGCCTAACTAGCCGCCAAAAGTACAACAGGCAAGGCAAATTGGTAACTATTCCGTACCAATTTTTCTTTTAGCGACGAAATACCTCTCAGTGTTGCAAATTTTTGTCAGCAGTTATTCCAACTCGTCTCTTGGCGCTGTAGGAAAATCGAGAACAGTGAAGGATCAAACCCATGACAGTCCGGGACACGCAAACGATTTTTCTTGCAGATTATCAACCGCCCGCGTTTTTGGTTGATCATGTGGCCCTTGAATTCACATTGCACCCCACAGCCACCCGTGTTCGCTCAACGGTGAAGTTTCGCAAAAACCCAGACAGCCCAGTAACTGACTTTTTTCTACATGGTGAAAATCTCAACCTCTTATCGGCATATATCAACGGCGTGGCCGTCAGCCCTATTATGACCGACTCAGGCCTGACCTGTGACGTGCCCGAGACGCCATTTATATGGCAAAGTGAGGTAGAGATTGATCCGAGTGCAAATACCTCTCTGTCGGGGCTTTATATGTCCAACGGAATGTTTTGCACCCAATGCGAGGCCGAAGGCTTTCGCCGCATCACCTATTACCCAGATCGCCCTGATGTAATGGCACCCTTTGATGTGACCATCCACAGCGGCCTTCCCTATGCCCTGTCAAATGGCGAACCTTTGGGCCGTGAGGGAGACACCAGCCGCTGGCAAGACCCATGGCCAAAACCAGCCTATCTGTTTGCTTTGGTGGGCGGTACTTTTGAGATATTCTCCGATCATTTCACCACAGCGTCGGGCAAGCCTGTGGATCTTAACATCTACGTACGCGACGGCGATCAAGACAAATGCGCCTTTGCCATGGAAGCTCTGAAAATTAGCATGGCTTGGGACGAACAAGTCTATGGCCGTGAATATGATCTCAGCGTTTTTAATATCGTGGCCGTGGATGATTTCAACATGGGGGCCATGGAAAACAAAGGCCTCAATATTTTCAATTCCTCCGCCGTTTTGGCCAGCGCAGAAACGGCGCTAGATGCGAACTTCGAACGAATTGAAGCTATTATCGCCCATGAATATTTTCACAACTGGACTGGCAATCGGATCACCTGTCGCGATTGGTTCCAGCTGAGTCTCAAAGAAGGGCTTACCGTGTTTCGAGATCAGCAATTCAGCGCTGATGTACGCGGTGCCGACGTGCGGCGCATTGAGGATGTCTCGGCCCTGCGCGGTCGTCAATTTCGCGAAGACAACGGCCCCCTCGCCCATCCAGTTCGCCCTGAAAGCTTCGTGGAGATCAACAACTTCTATACCGCAACCATCTATGAAAAAGGAGCAGAACTGATCCGCATGCTCAGAATTTTGGTTGGAGATGCCGCCTATAAAACGGCTCTGGATCTATATTTTGACCGCCACGACGGGCAGGCCTGCACAATCGAAGACTGGTTGCAGGTCTTCACCGACACCACCGAGCAAGACTTCAGCCAATTCAAACTTTGGTACAGCCAAGCGGGCACACCAAGGGTCACGGTTGACGAAAGCTTTGCCGATGGCACCTATTACCTGACCCTCAGGCAGTCGACTCCGGCCACCCCCGGACAAGCGGATAAGAGGCCTATGGTGATTCCCGTGGCAATGGGATTATTGAACGAGGATGGCTCAGAAGCGGTACCAACCCAGCTGCTGATTCTTACCGAAGAAAGCCAAAGCTACAGCTTTGACGGGCTGCAAGAGCGGCCGATCCCGTCGCTGTTGCGCGGATTTTCGGCCCCTGTGATTTTGCAGCGCAGCACCACAAAAGCTGAGCGGTTAATTCTGCTGGCCTTTGATACCGATATGTTCAACCGCTATGAGGCCAGCCGTGAGCTGGGCCGCGCGGTGTTGATTGATATGCTATGCAACACTGCCGCACCGGATCCAAGCTATAGTGAAGCCCTGCTGCAAGTGCTGGCCGATGAGACCCTTGATCCTGCCTTCCGCGCCATCTGTTGCGCCCTACCGGGCCAAGATGAGGTTGCTCAAGCCTTAGTGGAGTTGGGCCATACCCCCGATCCCGTAGCAATTCATGATGCCCATCACAAGCTGTCACAGCATTTGGCAGGCTCGGGCTTCTATGTGCTGCGCAGACTATATAAGGTCCATAGCGTCAACGGGCCTTATACGCCCGATGCGGTGAGCTGTGGCCATCGGGCTTTGGCCAATCTCGCTTTGCGCTATATTAGTCTCGTAGATGATGCCGCCTTGGCCGCCGAGCAATTTGCCGCCGCTGACAATATGACCCTGCAAATGCCCGCGCTCGGTAATCTGGTCAGGACCGGGCATGGAGATGAGGCAGTCCAGAAATTCTATTCCCAATGGCGCCATGAACGTTTGGTGATTGATAAATGGTTTAGTCTTCAAGTCTCAAGCTGTGATCCGACACAGGCGGTCGCCATTGCCACTGCTCTACTATCGCATCCTGATTTTACGCTCAAAAATCCAAATCGGTTTCGCGCTTTGATTGGAGCTTTGGCAATGACGCCTGCGGCGTTTCACCAACCAGACGGTGGTGCCTATGACTTAGTGGTCGATCAGTTGATTGCTTTGGATGACCTCAACCCACAACTTTGCGCCCGGATCACGACTGTGTTTGAAACTTGGAAACGCTACGATTCCAACCGTCAAGCCATGATGAAGGCCGCGCTGCTGCGGATTGCAGCGAAACCCAAGCTGTCGCGCGACACCCGCGAAATGGTGTCACGTTTACTCCAGGCATGAAAAAACGCGCTATGACGCAGGCGCATCTTGTTCCTTTTGGCAGTTCACCTTAGAACACAGCCAAACACATTGATTAATCGGGGCGCTGCAATGCTGGACCAAACTTTCGAGACACCCAAACCCAAGGTTATTGCTGGGGCAAAATATGACTGGGAACTGGTGATCGGGCTGGAAGTTCATGCCCAAGTTAGCACCCATGCCAAATTGTTCTCCGGAGCCTCAACCACCTTTGGCGCTGAGCCCAACTCGAATGTGGCCTTTGTGGATGCCGGCATGCCGGGCATGTTGCCAGTGATCAATGAAGAATGTGTCGCTCAAGCCGTGCGCACTGGGCTTGGCTTGAAAGCTGAAATAAACAAATTTTCGGCCTTTGACCGCAAAAACTATTTCTACCCTGATCTGCCACAAGGCTATCAGATCAGCCAATTGTACCATCCTATTGTCGGTGAAGGTGAAGTCTTCGTTGAAATGGGTGACGGTACAGCGCGTATGGTGCGCATTGAGCGCATTCACCTTGAGCAAGACGCGGGCAAATCTGTGCATGACATGGATCCGAATAACTCCTTTGTGGATCTCAACCGCACCGGTGTGGCTTTGATGGAAATCGTCAGCCGTCCCGACATCCGTGGCCCCGAAGAAGCTGCCGCCTATGTCACCAAGTTGCGCCAGATCATGCAGTATCTGGGCACCTGTGATGGCAATATGCAAAATGGCAGCCTACGGGCCGATGTGAACGTCTCCGTCTGCCGCCCGGGCGATTATGAACGCTACCAAGACTCGCAAGACTTCGATCATCTTGGCACCCGTTGTGAGATCAAAAACATGAACTCCATGCGGTTCATGCAAGCGGCAATTGATTTCGAAGCCCGCCGTCAAATTGCAATTCTGGAAGATGGCGGCAGCGTGAAACAAGAAACCCGTCTTTATGATACCGATAAAAACGAAACCCGCTCTATGCGTTCAAAAGAAGAGGCGCATGATTATCGCTACTTCCCTTGCCCTGACCTGCTGCCTCTTGAGATTGAGCAAGACTGGATTAACGATTTGGCCGCTGGCCTGCCTGAATTGCCTGACGCAAAAAAATCCCGTTTCATCGCCGATTTTGGCTTGTCAGCTTACGATGCAAGTGTGTTGACCGCAGAAACGCATAACGCCAGCTATTTTGAAAAAGTGGCCCAAGGCCGCGATGGCAAAGTGGCCGCAAACTGGGTGATCAATGAGTTATTCGGCCGGATGAAAAAAGATGATGTCACAATCGCGAATTGCCCGGTGACGCCTGACCAACTCGGAGGGATCATCGATTTGATCGGCAGCGCCGAGATTTCAGGCAAGATTGCAAAAGATCTGTTTGAAATTGTCTATACCGAAGGTGGTGATCCAGCTGAGATCGTCACCAGCCGTGGGATGAAGCAAGTTACCGACACCGGTGCAATTGAAGCCGCCGTTGACCAGATTATCGCCGATAATCCAGCCCAAGTCGAAAAGGCCAAGTTAAATCCAAAATTGGCCGGTTGGTTCGTGGGTCAGGTGATCAAAGCTACTAGTGGCAAAGCTAACCCACAGGTGGTCAATGAGATTGTAGCCGCCAAACTTGCACTTTAAGCACTGCGCACGGTTAAGGCCAAAGCATGGATGCGGTCCATGATCTGAGGGCCCAATGCCGTGTGTATGGCACGGTGCTGCGCAAGCCGGCTCATACCAGCAAACTGCGCTGCGGCGATCGTCACATCAAAATGGCTTTCCCCCCCATCTTGAAACCCTGAATGGCCTCTATGTGATTCTGATACGTCCAAAACCACTAATTCCGTAGGTTCAAAGCCCTCCTGCAGTGTTTTATGGATATGATCTAACGTTCTTTCTAGTTTTTTCATCTCTGCCCCTTTCATCTTTCTCATTCGTGTCTAAACTCTGATCTCCGAGTCGGAAAGGTGATTACGATGAAGAAGGATGATCCTTTTGGGTTTGACATGTCCGTATCAACGGCAAAAAAGAACAATCCGCGTGGTCGCAGGGGCATGTCCGGGGCGTTTGAAACCTCTACACGCAAATGCGAGCATTCGGGCTGTGTAGAATCAGGCAAGTATCGGGCCCCAAAATCGCCTGATATTTTGGATGAATACTTTTGGTTCTGCAAAGACCACGTGCGCGAGTACAATCTGAAATGGAATTTCTTTGACGGAAATTCTGAAGAAGAGCTGGCCAAGCAAATGGCCAGTGATCGGGTTTGGGAACGTGAAACCAAACCCCTCAGATCCAGCGAGGAACAACGGGCGTGGGCCCGGTTGGGCGTTGATGACCCGCATCAGGTCTTGGGGGCCAATGCCACACAAAACCCTGGGAAATCTATCACAGGTTCTACCCGCAAGCTGCCTTCCTCTGAGCGGCGTGCGTTGGACATTCTGGAAGCAAAAGACCATTGGACAAAGGCCGAGATTAGAAAATCTTACAAATCTTTGATCAAAGTTTTGCATCCCGATATGAATGGTGGTGATCGCAGCCAAGAAGAGCAACTCGGCGAAGTTGTTTGGGCTTGGGATCAAATCAAAGAAAGCCGCAGCTTCAAGTAAAATGAAAAATGCAGCATTTTCACAAGATGCAGCATTTCAAAGGCCTCAATTTTAACAAAAACATAAGGCCAGACGGCCTGCGGCATAGCGCAAAGCGGATTTCCCCTTTCACTTGCCCTTCGCCGCATTATGTTGGAAGAGACGCGCGTGGCAAACTGTCAGGGTAAAAGGATAAGACTATGGCTGAAACAAATTTAGATATCGACACTCACCCAACCGAAGACATTTCGGTACGCGACGTGTTTGGAATTGACACAGACATGGTTGTGAAGGGCTTTGCTGAGCGCACCTCACGCGTGCCTGAGTTGGACAGCACTTATAAGTTTGATCCTGATACTACCCTAGCAATCTTGGCAGGCTTTTCTCACAATCGCCGCGTGATGATCCAGGGGTACCACGGCACAGGTAAATCCACCCATATTGAACAGGTGGCAAGCCGCCTAAACTGGCCTGCAGTTCGCGTAAATCTCGACAGCCACATCAGCCGGATTGACTTGATCGGTAAAGACGCCATCAAACTCAAAGATGGAAAACAAGTGACAGATTTCCAAGAAGGAATCCTGCCCTGGGCTCTCCGCAACCCAACCGCCATCGTGTTTGATGAGTATGACGCTGGCCGTGCTGATGTTATGTTTGTGATCCAACGCGTGTTGGAAGTGGACGGTAAGTTGACCTTGCTGGACCAAAACCAAGTGATCACCCCACACCCTTATTTCCGTATTTTCTCGACAGCCAACACCGTTGGTCTTGGCGACACAACTGGCCTCTACCACGGCACCCAGCAGATCAACCAAGGTCAGATGGACCGTTGGAGCCTTGTGGCGACGCTGAACTATCTGTCCATCGAGGCGGAATCAGCCATCGTTCTGTCTAAAAACCCAAATTATAACACCGACTCCGGGCGCCGGACAATCAAACAGATGGTCACCGTGGCAGATCTGTCTCGCACCGCTTTCATGAATGGTGATCTGTCAACCGTCATGTCGCCTAGAACCGTTATTGCTTGGGCTCAAAACGCCGAGATTTTCCGAAACGTAGGCTATGCCTTCCGTTTGAGCTTCCTGAACAAATGTGACGAATTGGAACGCCAAACCGTTGCCGAGTTCTATCAACGCTGTTTCGATGAAGAACTGCCAGAGTCGGCTGCATCAATGAGCATGAAGTAGGCGCATAACTGCACCACACTTCTGGCAGAAATGCCGTAAGGGGAGGTCATCATGAGAAATCAAACACATACGAGGCTCTTATCGGCTTTGGTGTCTTGGCTTGTACTGCCCCCCCTGACTGACGCGGCCTTTACCCGCGCGCGCTTTATGAGACCAAGCTATGCCCTTAGTGGATCAAATTGATGCAAAACAATGACAATCCTGCTGATCCGTTCAAGAAGGCCCTAGCTGAGGCCACTAAGGTCATGGCGAATGACCCTGATATTTCAGTCACCTATTCGGTGGACCCTCCGGGATCTTCCAATGATTCAATCCGCCTGCCTCAGGTGAGCCGTCGGATGAGCCGCGAAGAGGTTCTTTTGGCCCGCGGCACGGCTGATGCTTTGGCCTTGCGTCATAAATACCACGATGAAGGCACGTTCAATCGTTATGTGCCTCAAGGTCAAATGGCGCGAGATATCTATGACGCCATGGAAACTGCGCGCTGCGAAGCCGTAGGCGCCCGCGACATGCCAGGCACGCATAGCAATATCGACGCGAAGATTGCGAATGAGGCGCTTCGTCAAGGTTTTGGTGACATTCAAGAAGCCAGCCAAGCGCCCTTGGCCACAGCGGCCGGTTATTTAGTCCGCCATTTGGCATCTGGTCGTGATCTTCCTTCAGATGCGGCAAATGTGATGAACCTTTGGCGCGATTTCATTGAGGCACAGGCTAGCGACAGCTTGGACACTCTGGATGCGAGCCTCGGCGATCAGGCTCAATTTGCAAAATTTGCCCGCAAAATCATTCGCGATCT
>Ga0075118_10001098_pt1 | contig 20565 bp, 22 predicted proteins | sample AntAceMetag02UKE_FD_69794 | JGI IMG/M metagenome (GOLD analysis project Ga0075118, IMG submission 69794) | Saline lake microbial communities from Ace Lake, Antarctica - Antarctic Ace Lake Metagenome 02UKE | ecosystem: Environmental > Aquatic > Non-marine Saline and Alkaline > Saline | place...
CGCGCGTTTGGGCAAACCGCTGAGATTGCACCTGACGGGGTGGATTTACGTCCGCGGTTTCGTGAGTTGGGGCTTTATGCCAAGGATCAGGGGCGTCGTCCGAGTTGCGCCGTGTTTGCGGTGGTGAGCGCCATGGAATTTCTTCACGCAGAGAACACAGGAGAGGTGGATAAGTTTTCCGAGGAATACCTCATCTGGGCGACTTTGAAATCGATCAATCGTCCGGCCTCGGAGAATGCACGCACCGGCGAGGATGCGGATACGGGTTTTGCCCTCACCGAAGTGGTGACGGCGTTGCGCAGTTACGGAGTCCCGCTGAGTAGCAGTATGCCCAATACAATTGGGCGCCGTAGCAACACCGTCGATGATCCTCCCGAAGAGGTGATCGCTGAAGCGCGAGCGAGAACCCAAGGCTCGGTTCATCGTGTGCCCGGTCGCGATAATCCCACCCGACTCAATAATATCGTGCAGGCGCTCAACACCGGGCTGCCGATTACGATTGGCACGGGCTGGCCACAATTTCACAACGCCCGCGCCGCGTTGCTCGATACGCAAAACCCAAGCTACAGCCACGCCGTCACACTCGTGGGGTATCGCAGTCCGACGGGAAGGCTCGAAGACACGACTTTCATATTTAAGAATTCGTGGGGACCCGCTTGGGGCGCGAATGGTTACGGCTATGCCAGCTACCGCTATCTCGTGCAGCACTTGCACACGGCAGTGTTATTGGAGATCAAGTTCAGCGATTAATGCTGGCCAACGTGGCGTCCCAATTAGCGGGAGGTGGCGCGATAAGCTTTAGGTCCTCATTCGTAGCGGGATGACGAAAGCGCAGTTCGCGCGCGTGCAATCCGAAGAGTTCAGCTGGTTTCCTTGAACCGTAAACCGGATCGCCGATGATCGGACAACCGCCTTTCAGGCAATGAAGCCGCGCCTGATGGGTGCGGCCGGTTTTAAGTAAGACGTTGAGCCAAGTGAGATTGCTCTCAGGCGACTTTCCGAGAATTTGAAATGTAGAGATGGCTGATTTTCCGCGGGATTCAACATTGGACCAGACGCCCGATCCGACCGGCGCGACCTGCGTTTCGATCCGACGAAGTGAGGTCGGCCATTCGCCTTCGACGAGCGCCCAGTATGATTTCCGGATCTGTCGTTTCTCGAATAGGTCGGCCAGTTCGGCTTTGTAGCGTCCGTTTTTACGCAAGAGAACAGCGCCACTCGTCAAGCGATCAAGCCGGTGGCAGCAATGCACAGGTTTGCCGACATGTCGGGTCGCGATTTGTTCGAGGTCGTCTTCTCTTTCACTGCCTCCCTCGGTCAGCACGCCAAATGCTTTATTCAATACGAGCAGGTGCTCATCTTCATAAATTACATCGGCTGTGGGTGTCATGTGAGATCATTCTGATTCAGGAGGACTTGGAGGCAAGTGCAGCGAAAACGTAACATACAATAACTCTGCTTTGAGGAATAAGTGCAGGCAACGGGCGCTCTCGTTTAGTGAAACACCCGAATACTTCGGGAGATAACACGATGATTTAAATTAGGAATTACCGATGAAAAAAATATTGACGATTCTCGCTCTCACGCTGGCCCTTTGTGGTGTAAACTTTGCCTCGGCCGCGGGTGCGACTGAGCCAAAGACTTTGGGGCTGATGTTCTACTCGGATACCTGCTCATCCTGCAAAGTTCTCGATCCGAAGCTCTCCGCAGTTAAGCCCAGCTTTGAAGGCGAACCCATTCTCTTTGTGACGTTGGATCATAGTAACGACTTTTCCAAATCTCAGGCCGCGCTCATGGCTAGAGCCTTAAATGTGACTGCGGCTTATGAGGCTCAGCGCAAAGCCAGCGGATTCCTTCTTTTGATCGATGCTAGCAGTGGTGAAGTGATTGCTCGCATCTCCAAGTCGCAAACCGAAGCTCAGATCAAAGCAACGATTCGGGGGACTTTGAACTAGAGAGCTCTGGATCCCTTGGTTTGCTGAATGCCATTTGGATGTGCTATAAATCTATCCATGGATACCTCTGATGACTACAAGATACTCGAACTTAACCATGTCGCGTTCAACGTCGCTGATGTTTCGGCGTGTGAACGGTTTTATGCCGATGTGCTGGAGTTGGAGTCATTGCCACGTCCGGCGTTTCCTTTTCCCGGGGCTTGGTTTCGGATTGGTGCTCAGCAGGAATTACATCTCATCGGTATTTGCGCCGAGGATCGCGGCAGGCACAGCGGACATTTTGCGCTGTTGGTTTCAGATCTCGATGCAGTGGAGACACGATTGGGAGCAGCAGGGGTAGAGTTTCGAGGTCCGAAGGCGCGACCTGATGGGGCGCGGCAAATCTTCACGGCCGATCCCGATGGAAACGTAATCGAGTTCTGCGATAATTTGCCGGCAGGGACAGCTCCTAATCGCGTGATTTAGCCCTAGTTTAGATCACTTGCTCTTCGGCAAGCTTGGAACCTTCGCCTTCGGGGAGACCGTCGCGGAAGGTCCCGAACCATTGATCCAAGGGGAGCGTGCTGCCTCCGTAATTACATTCGAAGTAGCGATGGTGAAGGTAATGGAAATAACTGCTCGAAGGTATTTTCCCTTTAACCAAAGGGCCTTCGAAACCGTGATGGCCGTGGGCGGCACCCATCACGGCGTGTTGCATGGTGAAGAGGGCGTGAAGCGGGTGGGAAGGCACGATCCAATGGACAGTGACTACGCTCAGGTAGAGCAGGGTTTCCACTGGATGCATGGCCATGCCCGACCAGGGGTTGGGGTTGATATTCTTATGGTGCAGGTAGTGCACGTTTTTGTAGAGCGGCTTCCAATGGCTGAGCCGGTGGATCCAATAGAAATGGAAATCACGCCATATCGGGATCATGAGAAACCATAATACAAAATAGACGGGGTGCTCTGACCAAACCAGCCATGGAATGTAGTGATTGGCGTAGAGCCAGAGGGTGAGGATTTCATAGCCGGTCCAGATGAGTCCGGCAACACCACAGGTCCAGAAGATGTTATCCTTAACCTGATCGCGAAAGAGAAAGACGCGGCTGTTTCGCGTGGGCCATTTCGCATCGAACTTGGTTTTGGTGCCTTCCGCTTTGCGGATGTAGAGGTAGTAGTAAAGGCCACCGTAAAAGAGCCACATGAGCACCATGTTTCGGGCGAAAATCTGCAGCATCCAATCCGCTTCAAACGTCACGCAACGGGTGATGTCGGGTTGAGTGAGAAACCACACTGTAAGGGTGATGGTCAGATAGCTGATATTTTGGGGCCAGAGGTAGCCGGGCCAACCGAAGAACCATTTGGCGATGGCTTTGAATCGCACGGGCCACTGGAGCAAGGGGGCATGCTTGATGGGATAGTCCGGGCGCCATTCGCCGCGAACATTGTGAGCGTATTTATCGCTCTGCTCAGAGTTTGGGCTGGATGTGTCGGTGGACATCAATGGTCAGATTGTCTCGAACAGTTGGTCGCGACAAGTCTTTGAGCATTCATGTCGAGCGATCGAAGTGAGTTTTTTCGTAAGAGGTCAGTCTTTGTGCTCTTCGGCTAGTTTGGAGCCTTCTCCGTCCGGTAAGCCGTCACGAAACGTGCCGAACCAACGGTCGAGCGGAATCGTGCTTTCGCCGTAGTTGCACTCGAAATAGCGGTGGTGGAGGTAATGAAAATAGGAGCCCGTGGGCACTTTGCCTTTCACGATAGGACCTTCATAACCGTGGTGCCCGTTGGCTGGCCCCAAGGCTGCATGCTGTAGATCGAAGAGGAAATGAATCGGATGCGAGGGCACCACAAAATGGATCATGCACACGCTCAAGTAGAGAATGGTCTCGATTGGATGCATCGCCATGCCTGACCACGCGTTGGGATTTTTGTTCTTATGGTGCAAGTAGTGCACGTGTTTATAGAGCGGCTTCCAATGGATGAGCCGATGCACCCAGTAGAAATGAAATTCGCGCCAGAAGGGGATGATGAAAAACCACGCCACAAACCAGATCGGATTCCGCGCCCATTCGAGCCATGGGATGTGACCATTGGCGAAGAGCCACATCGCGAGGACTTCGTAGCCGGTCCAGATCATCCCAGCGACACCTGCGGTCCAGAATACATTGTCGTAAACTTGGTCGCGAAAAAGGAAGAGACGACTGTCTTCAGCGGGCCAATTGGGATCGTATTTCTTGTTCCGACCTTCGCCTTTTTTGATGTAGAGGTAGTAGTGAAACCCACCGTAGTAGAGCCACATCATGACTTGGTTTCGCAGCCAGATCTGGGCCATCCAGCTAAACTCAAAATCTACACAACGGATGATCTCAGGTTGGGTGAAATACCATGAGACGATCGAGATCAGCAGCAGCGAGAGATTGACGGGCCACAAAAATCCGGGCCAACCAAAGGTCCACTTGAATAGCGCCTTTAATCGCACCGGCCACTGGAGTAACGGTGCGTAGCGAATCGGGTAGGGTGGTCGCCATTCGCCACGGGCATTGCGACCTTCGGCCGCATATTCTTCAGCGCGGGGTTTACGCTTTTGGTCAGACATCGGAAATCAGCCTGACGCAATCTCGCAACGTGGCAAGATAGCAGGATCAGGCTTCACACCGCAGTGCGGTTATCGCTCTTGAAGTGAGCCTTCGTGCGATTGAGCGCGATGGCCCGTTGTGAGACGTGCATGGCGGTGTCGTTGGTGCGTAACGATCCGGCACCTTTAGCCTGCAGGCTTTCATCGAGCTCGGCGGCAGCGGCGAAGAGAACCATCCGTTCCGCGAAGCTGGGCAGGCGTTGGGCGCCGGAAGCGTGGTGGCGAATTAGCCAATCGAGAGTGTGCGACGAAGAGGTGGACATGCGTGGTGTAGAATGGAGGGGAAAACTTTGGGTCGCCAAGGGTCTTTTTCGTCCGCCATCCTCACGCGATGAACATTAACACTGCAAACTTTGCCACCAGCGCGCCCGATTTGAAGTCGTGCCCGACGGCAGTCCTACCGGAGTTTGCCTTCATCGGTCGTTCCAATGTGGGCAAATCCACCTTGATCAATTTGCTCACAGGGAGGAAGGGGCTCGCGAAGGTTTCCGGCACACCGGGGAAGACGCAGCTGATCAATTTCTTTGATATCAATCGCCAGTGGCAGCTCGTGGATTTGCCGGGCTATGGGTTTGCGAAAGTTTCCAAACAGCAACGCGCGGAGTTTAATGTCGCGGTGGCCGACTATCTCGAGGCGCGCGAGACCCTCGTGCATACCTATGTGTTGATCGATTCACGCCTGCCTCCCCAAAAGATCGACCAACGATTTGTTACTTGGATGGCGGAAGCTGGCGTCCCCTTTTCCCTCGTCTTCACCAAGGCGGACAAGCAGTCCTCCGGGAAAACCCAATCGAACGTCGCGAAGTTCCGCCGGGAAGTCCTGGCGGGTGTGACTACGCCACCAGAGATATTTGTGACCTCATCGGTCAGCAAGGAGGGCCGTCAGCATGTGCTCGGGCACATCGAAAAGCTGATCAAAGCCAAATAAGCGCCGGTCTTATTTGTTAGTGGGGCCGTCGTTTTTTTGCGGTGTCGTGGAGCGCGCGAAGGCGTCGCGGAGGAAGGGGAGTTCTTGGCTGCGGAGGATCAAGATTCCGAGGGCACTCAGAAAGGTGACTCCGAGGAAGATCGACATCATTGTGATTTCACCGCCGAACCCGATCTTGGTGGCATGCGCGAGGAAAGCGCCCGACATGATGCAAAGAGTGAGGATCGCTCCCCAAGTCACGCTGCTCGGGATGAGCAGTAAAACAATCGCGAGTGCTTCGAAGAAACCAATGATGTAGCGACCGGTCGGCTCCATGCCCAAGATGGTAAAGAGGGCGACTTCTTCCGGGGTGCCGATGAGTTTACTCCATGAGGGGTAGATAAGTATCAACACGACCAATACTTGTAGAATCCAACTGAGGATATGGTGAGTTTTCATGGTGGATTTCAGAGTTGAGCCGTGGGTGATGCGGAGTTGGGCATCAACGGAGCGAGCTCGTGTTGATCAGGGATGTAGAGGTGGTCGAGGGTAAGTTCACTGGCGCATCGCACTCCAGCGGCGGCGATCAAGTGGTCGATATCAGAGAGCAATCCGTCGACGTAATTTTTTACGCGTTTCGCTTTCTCTTCGACGACGAATCCTCGGATGAGTGATGGATCGTGAGTCGTGATGCCGACGGGGCAGGTGTTGCGATTGCACTCGAGGGCTTGGATGCAGCCGAGAGCGAGCATGAAACCACGTGCGGTGGAGCAGGCATCGGCACCCAGGCAAAGCGCGAGCAGTTGTTTGGCTGGGTTGATCAGTTTGCCGCTGGCGAATAACACGGTGCGCAAGCGCACATTCTCGCGAATGAGGATTTGATCCACGGTGCGCAGAGCGACGAAGAGCGGCATGCCGACTCCATCGAGAAAGGCAGTGGGCGCCGCGCCAGTGCCACCCTCGGCGCCATCGACGGTGATGAAGTCGGGGAAAGTATCCTGCTTGATCATCTCTTTCACCAAGTCCTCGAATTCGCGGGGTGAACCGAGGCACAGCTTAATCCCGGTAGGTAAGCCGCTGATCTCTTGAACATGGCTGATGAACGCTACTGTCGAGGTGATGTCTTTGCATTCGACATGCCCCGGAGGTGAAACGACGTCGTGGTCGCGTCCGACGCCGCGCAATTCAGAGATCTCTTTGCTGATTTTCTCTTTCGGCAGAATACCGCCTTTGCCGGGTTTGGCGCCCTGCGAAAGTTTGATCTCGATCATTTTGATCTCGGGCTGCTCACAGAGTTTTTCAAACGCTTCGTCATCGAGGCTGCCGTCGGGATGGCGCACGCCAAACTTCGCGGTGCCCAATTGAAAAATAAGGTCTGATCCTCCCCTCAGGTGGTATTTCGGGAAGCCCCCTTCGCCGGTGTTCATCAAGATACCGGCTTCTTTGGCCCCGATGCTCAAGGCTTCGACGGCGTAAGCGCTGAGGGCGCCATAGCTCATGGCGCTGATCATGATCGGGCGATGCAACGTATAAGTGGTCGCCAAGCCACGGGCTTCGCCGACCTTTAATTCGTAGGGCATCAGCTCGTTGTGAGGCGTGGGGAAAAGCGAGTGGCGCAGCTTAATTTCATCCCGATCATATTCACACAGCGAACCGAAAGCGCCGGTCGAATCGATCCCATGCGATTTGCGATAAACCTCCGAGCGTTCAGAACGATTGAAGGGGCGCTCTTCCGTATCGTTGGCAAAGAAGTATTGGCGAAACTCTGGACCGATACTTTCCATGAAGTAGCGCGCCTGACCGAGGATGCCAAAATTGCGGAGCAAAGTGTGACGTCTTTGGATGAACAGGTAGGCAAAATTGAGCATATTCAGCATCAACAGCACCACGGTTAAAAAGTGGAAATAGAAAGAGATATTGATTCCCGCTAGGAGGCTGAGAATCAGGGCCGCCGGCAAAAGCAGATTCGTAAACTTGGCCAGAAGATGGAGGTCGAGAGCGGCGGTGCGGGTGATCGGCATGGGGAATGGGCGAGATGAATCGAGTGGCGCGATAGCAGAGGGGGAAGAGTCTAAGTCTCTTTCAATGGGGTAAAGAGGAGCAGGGTGCCCAGCGGCTGATAGCCGAGTGTAGTATACAGTTTAGCACCTGCTTTACTAGAGGTGAGGGTGGAGGCCTTTATTCCCTGCTTGCGATCATCGCGCATCATTTTGACGAGCAGGCCAGAGGCAATTTTCTGACGGCGAAATTCCGGGCGCACTTCCATGTTGGAGACCCACGAGCCGTCTTTACAAACGATGCTACGCACCCAGCCCACGACTTCGTCATCAATCAAGGCTGCGTAGAGTCGGATCGGTGCGTCGTCTGTTAGATGTTCGGGAAGTATTTGCCCATACTTCGCGTGTTTGGCCACGGCGTCGGCGAGCTCTTGAGTTAACACACGGGTGATCGTGGCGGGCGACTGGATCGTGGGGATCTGCTTGAGCGCGTGAACCATGACGCCCTCCGTAGCCCCCAAACTATAGCCGAGCGCCTTGTATTCAGCGCGTATTGGATCGTCTGGAGAATCGATGCCATGAAAAGCGCAGATCGCAAAACTTCCCCGCGTGTGTTCGCGGATAGTTCGATCCGCCACCCCGGCCGGAGTCTTGAAAACGCACCATTCTTCACGGCGGTAGTCTTCAGCTTTTTTGCGTGGGGCATCACGCAAAACCCAGAGCGGGCCGATGTGTTCACCGACATAAGGATGAGTGAAGCTTCGCGTAAAACCAACGCCCTCCACGAAGACTTCAATCGCCCGTGTGAGGGAGCCGCCTTTGGACGATTTCTTGCTGTATCTAGCCATGCGAGGAGGTTGCTCCTAAACTCGTCGCGAGTAAATGACTCTTCTCACGATGATTCGCGATGAGGCAAAGCAAAGTGGTGAGGCAGGGTGGTTTTTTAATGTGGAAAGCTGGAAAGCAGGAATCCGCCTTCGCTCTTACTAGCTACGGCGCGACAAGTCGGAGTTAATAATTTTGGGTGCGGACATTTCCTGAGTTCCTGAGTTCCAGATTAAATCATGGTTTTGATTCACCAGCCATGGGCCGAAACTATATTAACCTACGAGTTACGAGAGTTGCAGCAGTAGGTATCCGACGGGCGCAGTGAGGATCAGCGAATCGCTCACATCGAACATGCCGCCGATCCCGGGGATGACACCGCCGGAGTCTTTGATCGCAGCGCGGCGTTTGATGACTGATTCGATCAGATCCGAAACGATGGCGACTACTGCGATCGGCCCGGCGATCAATGCGGCGTAGAGCGGTGTGATGTGCGCTGGCAGATGGTCCCGCGCGAGCCACGCGATCAATGCACCGACGCCCATAGAAACGATCACGCCACCGATGGCGCCTTCCCAAGTTTTCTTCGGACTGATGTCCGGCGACATCTTGTGTTTACCGATGGCCAAGCCGGTCAGGAGCGCGCCGACATCGCAGAACTTCGAAACCGCGACTAGCCAGATGAAGAGGATCAAGCCTTGCTCGGGAGCGTAGGGATTGAAGATCACGATCTGCACGAGGTATTGCAGCATGAAGGCCACGTAAACGAGGCCGAAGACGGTGGACGCGAGCGCCTCGACACGTGTCTCGGTGGTGCGTTCGCCGATGATGCGGAAAGCGAAGATGACGACGGCCAGTGCCAACAAGTGATCGGCGGCGAGTCCGTGCTGCTGTTGAAGCCACGGGGAAATTGTGATCAAGCCGCCGAGCATCATGCCCAAGCGGTCGAACGGGGCGAGTTTCGCGCCCGCGAGTAGTTTGTAGAATTCGCCGAGAGTGAGCGTGGCGATCACGCCGATTAAGATGACGGCGCCGGTGGTGCGGAAATACCAGATTGAACCGGCGACGATTGCCCAAAGCAGGACAGTGCTAAAGATGCGTTTGGCCATAGTGATGGGGTGGGTCGAACTTCTCTAAGCGAAAGAAAGGGGAGGTGGCGTAACTCAAAGGCTACACTTTGGAAGTGTCTTTGACTTGCTCTCCCGTCAACCCGAAGCGTCGCTCGCGTTTATGGTAGGTTTCGATAGCGGAGACGAGAGCGGCCTTATCAAAGTCGGGCCAGTAAAGAGGAGAGAAGACGAGTTCCGAGTAGGCGCCTTGCATGAGCATGAAGTTGCTCAAGCGTTCTTCGCCGGAAGTGCGGATGATCAATTCGGGATCAGGCAGATCCGCCGTGTAGAGATAGCGGTTAAAGGTCTCCCAGGAATCGTCGTCTGCTTCTATTTTCCCCGCCTGCACATCGGCGGCATAGGCGCGCGCGGCATCGACGACTTCGGTGCGTGAGCCGTAGTTCAGAGCGAGCACGAGGGTGTAGTCGGTAAACTCCTTCGTCTTCTCAATCGTATCCTTGAGCGCTTTTTGCACTCCGGCGGGCATTTCCTCAATGCGGCCGATGGTGCGCAGGCGAATCTTGTTTTTGACGAAGGTCTTGAGCTCTCTTTTGAGATAAAATTCGAGCAGCTTCATCAACGCACCGACTTCGTCCTTGGGGCGGCTCCAATTTTCGGAAGAAAACGAATAGAGCGTCAGCGTGCGCAGACCAAGCTCACGTCCGGCATCGGCGATTCGACGCACGTTTTCGGTGCCATTGCGGTGCCCTTCGTTACGAGCGAGGCCACGCTGTTGAGCCCAACGTCCATTGCCATCCATGATGATGGCTACGTGTTGGGGAGTCTTGCTGCGGTCGCTGGTCGGCATGAGTCGTGTGCGAGTTAGGTGAGCGGCGTGCGGTTTGACAAGTGGGAAGGACGGGCAAGGTTTCCTGAATGAGCACACCTTTAACTTCCAAAAAAATCGAACAGGCACTCACGGATCTTCCCGATTGGGAGTTCAGCGATGATGCCCTGACCAAGACTTTCCAATTCGGCAGCTTTCGCGAAGCGATGTCCTTTATGGTTCGTGTGAGTTTCGACGCCGAAGAGCTGAATCATCACCCCGAGTGGATGAACGTTTACAACTGCATCTCCGTGCGCCTCAACACTCACGATGCAGACGATAAAGTGACCGCGAAAGACGTGGAGCTGGCGAAACGCTTCGAGAAAATCAATTGGGTGGAGTGATCAATCCCGGATATTGTTCCTCGAATCGTATCCAGGTATCGCTGGTGATTTCGGGGGCGTTGGAGCGCACGATATTTAGGGTAACTTGCAGTTCGACAAGGGCTTTGGCGAAGGCGTTTTTGCGGGTTTTGTCTCCCTTGAGAATCGCTTTGCGAAGCACCGTGGTCGTGAGTGGTTCGATTCGCACGAGTTCGTAGATGTCTCGGGCCATCCGGCTGCATTCTGCGATCGGGCGATGGAATTCCGGGTGTTGGGTTTCCTTCAGATAGTCCAGCGTCATGAGCACGCTTTTACCTTTGGCGCCTTTGCCGTAAAAAATCTCATCCGGGTAATCGGAGGCGAGTTGATTTTTCCAGCTCCAGACTGCGCCGACTTTTTGGCCCCAACCTTTTTCGCCGGGTTGTTTTTTCGGTAGGTCGATCATGTCCCAAAGATTGGGTAGATCTTTTTTCTTATCCGGGAAAACCAAACAATAGCCGACCTTGGAAACGTATTTCTTGGCCTGAGCGAGTATGCGGATGTTGGGCTTAGCTGGCATGATAACGAAGGCTTACAGCCCCATCATGAAGTTGAACGTGTTGTCGGGTTCGCCGGGGAGGCCCTCGTGGCCGAAGTCGGGGTAGAAGATAACGTTCTTAGTTGAGGTGATTTTATTGTAGGCGGCGAACTGGGTCGATGGCGGACAGATGGTGTCCATTTGGCCGGTATACATGAGCACTTCGGCCTTGATGCGGGAGGCAAGGTGCTGGCAATCGATGTAACCGAGTTTAGTGAAAATTTCGTCCTCCCGTTCGTGCAGTGGATCGAACATCCGGAAGTAATAATTCAGTTCGTCGTAGGCCCCTTTCGCGAGATCCATCTCCCAGACGCGACGGTAGTCGCAGAGAAAGGGGAAAACTGGGGCAGCGCGTTTTATACGTGGTTCCAGAGAGGCGCAGGCGAGGGTAAGCCCTCCACCTTGCGATCCACCCATGGCGCCAACGCGAGTGGCATCGACTTCATCGAAGCTCATCACCACGCGAGCGAGTTGAGCGGTATCGAGAAAGATTTGGCGAAACGCGAGCTTGTGCGGGTCGGGATCGTCGAGTCCACGCACGATATGACCTTTCATTGTCATGCCTTTGCGGCTGTCGGCATCTTCGGAACGGCCGCCTTGGCCGCGACAATCGAGTGCAGCCACACAGAAGCCTTCGCTGGTGTAAGCGAGGCGATCCACGAAATTACCGCCGTGGCCGGAATACCCGTGGAATTGGAGGACAGCGGGGCAGGCTCCAGCGTGCTTTTTGGGACGCACATATTTTGCGTAGACTCGCGCTCCACCTACGCCCGTAAACCAGAGATCAAACGCCTCACTATGCCGGGGTGTGATTCTGGTCGAGGGAACAAGCTCGGGTTGCGGATCGGTCGCGTCGAGCTCGCGCAGGGCTTCATCCCAGTATTGATCGAAGTCGGCGGGGCGGGGATTGCGGCCTTGGTATTCGTGGAGTTCTGCGACGGGTTTATCGATGAGAGGCATCTTTAGATTTTCGAATTTAGATTTCGGATTTTGGAATGGAAAACAGACGGAGTGAGTTCGAACAAAGTTTAGAAAAGGCGCAAGAAGGAGCGGGGGCCGACGTCGAAATGGGCGGGGTTTTCTGAGGTGAGGATTTTGATGGTGCGCAGAAGGTTGCCTTGCTGATCGAATACGCCGATGTCGCGGGATTCGTGGAGTTGCGCGTAAAACTCACTAGCATCGGAATCGTAGGCGAGGGTGGTGAGGAGGACATCGTGATCAAACGAGGCGCCTTTGAGTCGTCGGCCATTGAGATCGTAGGTCACGATATGCGTGAGGTCACCACCGCGTAGGATATAGAGTAAGTCGCGTTTCTGATCGTAGGCCACTCCGGTAGGAGCGCCGGAGAAGTGCTCGAGGGTGATCGTGCGGATGAATTTTCCGTAGAGAGTGATTTCGATCAGGGCGGGTTGCGTGGGGTGGCTGAGAAACAGATGCCGGTCGCGCGAGCGGATGGTGAGGTCGCCTCCGCCATTGGTCGTGATATCGGGTGCGGTGAATTCGCGTTTGATACTGCGATCGGGGCGATCGACGACGCGAAAGGCGTTGCCGGGGGCCAGTCGCAGGAAGAGATGGTCGGTGTAGGAATCGTAAGCGAGGCCGAGGAGGACGTCTTCGGATTCGAGATAAGAGGGGACATCGCTGGTTTCGATGCCGGTGGCAGCCTGGTTGCTGATCGTGTCGAGTTGATCAGGGCTGAGGATGTAGAGGTGATTCGGCCCCAGTGTGGAACAACCGACTCCGCCCAAGGCGAAGGCAATTAAGAGCAACGCGAGCCCACCTAGGTTGAGTGTCGGGTGGCGCGGCTTGTCCTCAAGACGCCTCTTCGCAGGCTGCCAGATGAATCGCCAGCGTGTTGGGGACAACACGCTCCACCTACTTTGATCGCGGTGAGGCGGGACGAACAAGACCTCGGGCTTTCGGGTTGTCTCGCGGCGGCTTGTTGGCGTTACTGACGGCATGAAAGTCGCATTTGTGAGTGGCACCAGCATCGTTAATTCCGATTTGTTTGCGGCATGGGACGTGAAGACGATCAACACGCCGCACGGTGAAGTCACCTATAAAACCCAGGGCGACTACGTGTTGATTAACCGTCATGGCTATGGCTTTCCGCTGCCCCCGCATTCGATCAACTATCGGGCTAACATCCGCGCTTTGGCCGAGCTCGGCTGCAAGGACGTCGTTTCGCTCAATTCGGTGGGCTCGCTCGATAAGGATTTGCCTCCGGGCACGTTTGTTTCGTGCAGCGATTATGTGGGGTTGCAGCAGGGGCCCGCGACTTTCTACGACGACGAACTCCGAGGCGGTGCGCCAGGGATCGCGAATAATTTGATGCCGCTATTGATCGAGAAGCTCGCGCCAGAATTTAAGATTCATCCCGATAAAGTTTACGTTCAGATGCGGGGCCCGCGTTTCGAAACGAAGGCGGAGATTCGTGTGGTGCAATCGTGGGGCGATGTGATCGGGATGACGGCGTGTCACGAAGCCGATCTCTGCACGGAAGCTGGACTCAATTACAACAGCCTCGCGTTGATCGATAATTACGCGAACGGCCTCGAAGGCACGGAGATCGATTTCGCGAAGTTTAAGGATTTGGTGAAGGATAATCAGGCCAAGGTGAATCGCCTGTTTGAGCGGATGCTGGCGATCCTCGCCTGAGCAAGCGTGTGGCGATTTTTTCGTGTGTTTCACACGCTTCTTGGTAGAACTCCAATTCTATGAAAATTGGCATTATCGGATTGGGCATCATCGGGGACATCTGGTCGGGGCATTATGAGGAAGCGGGTGTGCTGGCGGGCACGTGGAATCGCACGGCCAAGCCGGATGCTCCGCAGTGGATGGAGACTCCCGAAGCCGTGACCGAGGCTGCCGATGTGGTGCAGATCGTGGTGGCCGATCCACCAGCGGTGGAATCGATTCTCGCGCGTATCCTGCCGAAGCTCGGTCCGGGTAAAATTTTGATGCAATCGAGCACGATCGATCCTGCGAGCAGTGCGAAATTTAAAGCGCAGGTGCTGGCCACGGGTGCACGCTATTTGGAAGCACCTTTCACGGGCAGCAAGCCTGCCGCGGAAGTGAAGCAGACGGTATTTTATCTCGGCGGCGATGCCGACTTGATCGCGGAGTTGGAGCCCTTGTTTCAACTCGTCTCGAGCGCGCGTTTTCACATCGGTGATAATGAACAGGCCTGCACGCTAAAGCTGGCGATGAACCTCAATATTTCCGCGCAAATGGAAACACTCTGCGAAGCCCTTACGCTCGTGCGGCGCGCCGGGGTGAGTGACGATGTCTTCTTTGATGCGCTCGGCAAAAATGTGAGCTATTCCGGAGTTACTAAACTCAAGGAGCCCAAGCTGCGAGCAGGTGATTACTCTCCGCAATTTTCGGTGAAGCACATGGCCAAGGATATGCGCTTGGCCTCCAAGATGGACGACAAGGGAGAGTTTCCGATGTTGGCCGCGATTCGTCAGCGTTTGGAAGACGCCGAGGCGGCCGGTTTTGCCGAAGAGGATTTCGCGGCAATGATGAAGTTGCTGGGGACGAAGTAAGCAGGCGCAGTGGCGTTTGATGCAGCCGGGCTCGCCGGTTTCTCAATCGGCCGAACTGAAGGACTCCTTCACCGCTCGAGAATTACTCTCAAATTCCGAAGTTATTTGGCAAGTGAGATTCCTCGCTCTCGATATCAAGATGGAATAATACCTTGAGCCATAGAGCTCAATGTCTCTGTGTAATGCTGCATGTAGGATTTCGGCGATCCTTGCCGGGGCTTTAACGTCATTAAAAACGTTCCTGGCACCATTCCCGCAGGAAAATAGGTAAGCTCATTCCGGACCAATGTTTCAAATTTACCGGTAGCCTCCTCAGATTCATGGGAGAGGGCATTACGTATAGTTTTAAGATTCGCCAATAGATTAGACTGCGGACGAATGGTGGTTTCAAATGGCTTGCCGCCCTTAAAAAATCGTTTCGCACGGCTTACAACTTTATCAGCTGCAGTCCAATCAGTATGGCGAGTATCCGAGGCCAGTAGGTCAACAGCGTGTTGGCGATTTATCGGTGTGGCGTGACAGTGTGGTTTGTATCCAGTAGGAGAAGGTTTGCCTAGTAGATACAAGATGAATGCCTCTTCGAGAAAACCCTCCCACGTTAAGAATAGCCTCATAAAGGCGAGTTCAACAATTTGCGTGTGGTGTTTTTTTTTGAATCTTGCTCCGTGAAAATGTTGGAGTTGAAGCTGCCAGATACTGGCGCGCGCTGTAAGTTCAATAGCTGAATCGAACTCCTTTATGCTGCTGTCAAGCAATGTGCCTAGTGTTCTGTTGGCCATATAAAGTGAATAGGCTCACAGCTTCGCGTATATCAGTTTGATTAGGAACTCAGTGCGCACTTTTCGGACGGGTTCGTCCGTTGTGTGAAGCTTCAAAGACTTTACAAAGTCAGCTTTAGTCCCCTTGGGCTCTTCTTCCTTCATTATAGCGTCAACCGCTTCAAGAGCATTCCAAACCTTAGGATGGTGTGATTCTTTAAAGGGTTTTCTGGCGAGTTTAATTCCGGGCAATCCATGCAAATGATGATGAATTGCGCAAAAGAGGGAATAAAACAGCACAGGCGACTTGAATGGACTTTGAGCGAGGGCTCCTGAGCTAAGAGCTCCGATCGCATCCATTGTTCTGCGAAAGTTCTGAGCTAACTTCGACTTCTCTTTTAGATCATCATCAAACTTTTTATAGTAAGCGTCTACTGCTTTTCGGCTCTTTGTTCCGTCAAGTAGGGCGACAAGTAGGTCAGAGGCTAACTCGGCTTCGGCCATTCTGAGAATCTGCGCATCGGTGAAAATACGGTTCTCGACCCAAAACGAAACGTATTCGAGGCCCAGCGAATAAGCCAGTGACTTAAATTCTCCGAAGTAGGTGGCGTTACGCAGCTCCTGGGCATTCAATTTTACTGCGTAGGAATTGAGTCGTGCAAAAATATCCAGCACTTCTTTGTCTGGCGCATCAAGAAGCAGATCTACCGAAAGCTCATATTTCAGAATGCTTGTTTGAACATCCTCTGGCAGTTCACTGTAGAACAATCCGCCGTATTCGACAGAGTGGGCTTTGCTCACTTTGAAACCGTCTAGTAGAAAACTGAAAATTGTGCGCAGTCTTTGTTGGCCATCTACAACCTCTCGCACGGTCTTCTTTGTCTTTAGATCGATATCCTGTCTGATGAATATTTTAGGGATAGGCTTACCTCTAACAATCGAGTCCATCAAATATGATCTGGCCTTGTCACTCCATACGCTACGGCGTTGAAACTTTGGCTGGAGTTCTAGTTCGTTTCGGTCATTCCACCCTTTAAAATCGTTAACACTGTAGGTTCTTGAATCGAAGTTTTTCATAGGGGCTCAGGGTTGATTGGTATTTTTTTAGAGGCGATTCATTGATTGAGCAGGATTGATTATTCCAATAATTTAGCGTAGAGCAAGGCAACGCAAAGGATTGGTAATTCCACTGGATGCATAGATGCTTGTTGTCAGGGGCTCGTTCAATTCCATGAACCTTGTAGTTTACGATTATATATGAGTTCGCAACTCATCAGCTGAACTCGAATTTCACTTCGCCACCGATGACTTTGAGTTTGGCGTTGAAGAGCTTGCCCGCTTTGGAGGTGAAGCCGGTAATCTCGTCGGTGATCTGATCTTTGAGGAGTTGCTGGACGATGTCCGGGGTGATCTCTTTCTGCGCCATGGATTTCCAAACGACAAAGCGGCAGCCGTTGCGCCAGTTGGAACAGCCGTAGGCTTTTGCCCCGACGACCACATCGCCGGAACAAGCCGGGCAAGTGCCGAGGGATTCGTCTGAGGCCGCCGCTTTCTGAGCCTCGGCAGCGATGTCGTAACTCGGCTGCCCTTTCTTGTTGAAACAGAGATGAGCGAAATGGGATTTCTTGCCGTCCTTGATGGGATACGGCGTGAGGCAGCGTTTGTGAATGAGGATTTCGCGGGCCAACACCGGTGGAATTTCGAGTCCCCAGAGCACGCCGGGCAGCACAAATTTGCAGCCGCTCTTCCACTGAGAACAACCATAACCGGTGCGTCCCCGAATGACTGGCGCCTGACAGCACGGGCAAGGCCCAAGGTTCGTGAGATCGATCGTCGACTCGGCCTTACACTGCAAGATTTCACGGGTGTAAGCGGCGACTTCATCCATGAAAACACGGGGCTCGTATTCACCTCGTTCCATTTGCTTGAGACGAAACTCCCAATCGCCAGTGAGCTCGGGAGATTTGAGGCGTTCGTCTTGCACGAGGGAAATGAGCGCGCGGCCTGAATCGGTGCTAATGAGGTTCTTCTTTCGGCGTTCGACGTAGTTGCGCGAGATGAGCACTTCGATGATCGACGCGCGCGTGGCGGGTGTGCCGACGCCTTTTTCTTTGAGCGCTTCCTTAAGCGCTTCGTCGGTCACGATCTTGCCGGCGGTTTCCATCAACTGAAGGAGGCTGGCTTCGTTGAAGCGTTTGGGTGCAGAAGTTTTGCCGACCACGAGTTTAGGTTCGTGCGGGTTGCGTTCGTCTTTTTGGAAATCAGGGAGCACCTGCGCGCTGTCGTTCTCTTTGGAGCTCGCGCCGGACTTCGAGCTCTTCTTGGGCGTGGCTTCGGCAGAGGGTTCGGCGGAATCGTTGGCGTAAAGTGCTTCCCAGCCGGGGTCAACGAGCACGACGCCACGGGCCCGAAACGGTTCCTCGGCGGCAACGGCCTCGACTGTCGTTACGGCGCGTTCACAGGGAGGATAAAAGACGGCGATCAAACGAGTGACGACGGCGTCGTAGAGCTTGGCTTCATCGCCAGCTAGGCTGTTGCCGAGAATAGTGGTGGGGATGATCGCGTGGTGATCGGAGACCTTCTTGTCGTCCACGATCCGCTTCGTGAAATTGAGCGCGCTGAGATCGAGGGGGGCGATCTCGTCAGATTTCAGCTGCCGCAATTTTTCGAGCAGTGGCGCAATCATTGGAGCGATGTCCTGACTGAGGTAGCAGCTGTCGGTTCGGGGGTAGGTGAGGTGTTTGCTCTCGTAGAGGGTTTGGGCGAGTTTGAGCGTTTGATCCGCCGTGAAACCGTGGCGCTTATTCATGTCGCGCTGCAGGCTGGTGAGATCGTAGAGCTGAGGCGGATGCGCGAGGGTCTTCTTTTTTTCGATCGACGTGATAACGAGCTCTTGTCCGGTGACTTTTTCGAGAATCGTTTGAGCTGCTTGTTGCGCGGGGAATTTACCACCGGTGTGTTTGAACAACGCGCCACGACAAAGAGTGTGAACCTCCCAAAAATCTTCGGCTACGAAGCGTTCTACTTCGAGGTCGCGCCCGACGATCATTGCGAGAATGGGAGTCTGCACCCGTCCGAGACTGAGTAGGAGATTCCGCCGGCCGTATTCGACGGTGAAGAAGCGAGTGGCGTTGAGCCCGACGATCCAATCGGCCTCACTGCGACAACGGGCGGCGTGGTAAAGGTGATCGAAGGCGGAGCCGGGTTGAAGTTTGGCGAACCCTTTCTCGATCGCTTCATTGGTCAGCGAGCTGATCCAGAGTCGTTGGACGGGTTTATGTTCACAACCGGTCCAAGTCAGGATGTAGCGAAAAATGAGCTCACCTTCGCGACCGGCATCCGTCGCGCAGATGATTTCATCTGCTTCGTCGAAGAGCCGTTTGATCGTGGCGAGCTGTTCATGAGCTGAGCCATCGGTTCGACCGCGCAATTGGAAGTGTTCGGGGATGATCGGGAGATTGGAGAGCCGCCATGGTTTCCAGTCGGCCCGGTAGTCCTCGGGTTCTTGCAGCTCGACCATGTGCCCGAAGGCCCAGGTGACGGTCCAACCATTTCCTTCCAACCAGCCTTGGCCGCGCTTGGTGGCGCCAAGGTGTTTGGCGATGTCGCGCGCCACCGAGGGTTTTTCTGCGAGCACTACTTTCATGCGTTGGCAGGGGAGGCGGGAAAATGTCGGCGGCGAGAATCCAAGCTATGATTAGAAAGGTCGCACTCCCGTCGGGGTCGATCATGAACCGCGATTTGTCTGCTAAAACGGTCCAATCAGGGACAATCTCATTGCATCCCTGGATGGGTGAAGTGAAGAAAAAGACATGGATCCCCAAACAGCGGCGCATCTTCAGGCTGAACTGAAACGCACTCACCCTGATCATGTTGTTTACGTGCCGAAGAGTTTGGATGGTTCCACGCTCGATACCGGTAATGAACACTTTCTCGTTTCCGAGCATCCGCAGGGCGGGCTCTTCGCGGTGTGGACACAGAGTTCCTATGAGGGGCGTCCGGATCAGCATGTCGTGTTTGCGCGAAGCAAGGATGCCGGGCAGACGTGGACGGAACCGAAGTTTCTCGCGGGGCCCGATGATGGCGGTGGGATCGCGAGCTGGCAGTTTCCGCTGATTTCAAAGTCGGGGCGCATTTACATCTACTACAATCGCTACATCGGAGTGCACGATCTCTACATGGCGACATGTGGTGCGATGGCAGGGCGCTATTCCGACGATGGTGGTGAGACGTGGTCGGAGCAGCAGTTCGTGGCGATGCCCAAATCGATTTGGGACAGCAAGGACCCGAAGATCCCGAGCAACTGGATCATTTGGCAGAAGCCGTTGAAGTTTTTTGATGGCAAATATTTCGCCGGTTTCACGCGTTGGGTGAGCCCGGAAGTCGCGGGCCCGCGCAAGATGAATGTGTGGTGGTCCAACGATGCGGTGACCGAGTTTATGCGCTTCGAGAATGTCGACGACGATCCGGAGCCGGGTGATTTGAAAATCACTTACTTTGCCGAAAATGAAAACGCGCTCCAATACGGGCACATCGGTCATCCCGAGGTGAGCGTCGTGCAGGAGCCCGGGATCGTGAAGTTGCCTGACGATCGGCTCTTTTGCGTGATGCGCTCGAATGCAGGCCACGCGGTGTGGGCACAATCAGCCGACAAGGGCGAAACCTGGAGCAACGTAGAACCGCTTCGGCAGACAGATGATCGCCAACCGTTGCAGCATCCTTGCAGCCCATGCCCGATCTACGAGGTCGCGCCGGGGGAATACATTTTCTTCTTCCACAATCACGATGGTCACATGGGCGGGTGGAGCCCGATGGATAGCAACAAACACCGGCGTCCGATCTGGCTCTGCCGCGGTTTGTTTCGGCCCGGTGCGAAACAGCCGGTCTGGTTCTCAGAACCTCAGTTCTTCATGGATAACGAAGGGGTGGCGATGTTGCGCGAAGATCTCGCGATGTATGCGAGCACGACGACCAATCCTGATGGACTCACGCTGTGGTATCCTGAACGTAAATTTTTCCTGCTCGGTAAAAAGATTAGACGCGATTGGCTGGCTGAAATTCCGGTCCCGGAACGCGAGTAGACCTCAGGAAGGTGCGCGCCACGAATAAGAGCGTTTCATTTCCGG
>Ga0075118_10001105_pt1 | contig 20482 bp, 18 predicted proteins | sample AntAceMetag02UKE_FD_69794 | JGI IMG/M metagenome (GOLD analysis project Ga0075118, IMG submission 69794) | Saline lake microbial communities from Ace Lake, Antarctica - Antarctic Ace Lake Metagenome 02UKE | ecosystem: Environmental > Aquatic > Non-marine Saline and Alkaline > Saline | place...
GCAAGGTCTATGTGCGCAGCATTATTAGGGTCAATAAGGCTGTTGTTTCTAACGAACTTTAGGGCAACCATTAGAAAAATGGATAGTGTCAAGCTTCGCTGCTGCCCATCGATTATGAGGTGCTCTGGACCGTCAGTTCCTTCACAGAGAATTACGGATCCCATCAAGTACTCTTCCGCACTTGTGTTCGAGACGAAGGTTTGAAGGTCTTCCAGAAGTACGCCAACCTGGCCCTCGTCGCTGGCATCCCAGGAATAATCTCGTTGCCAGCTGGGCACTCTAAGAAGTGAGTGATCTGTGAAATAGGAGAAGAGGTTTAGAACGGGTACTCGACCATCTTTAACTTTAAGCATGAACTTACTCCAACCATCCAGAGCGGAGCATTAACCAATTTGTGCCATTTGCACCTCACATGCAAACCCCGCTTCCGAAGTTTAGCACCCCAATATTCATTGGCGATGGCCGATTACATCGCTGATAGTGACATGGGCTTGAGTAATCTCAGAGGGCCTTAGGGTCAATTCTGAAGACTTAGAGTTGGACTTAAATTTGAGCGCGATTTGAACAAGCTCTTTGTCCAGCCCCCACGCCCTTCCTAACAGGGTTAGCCAATCCTTCAATTCGGAGTGTGTGTAATCACTGTCTAGCCATGTTTGGGTCGAGGTAAGTTCTGGAGCCTCCAAGATAGAAACTTGAATCGATAGTTCATCCAACTGTTCCGGTTTGCTAACTTCAGGGGTTAGGGGAGCCTCCATAGTCTTTAGAGCAAACACGTCTTGGTCGAGGTCTGCTGATTCCACTTGCGCATGGATGAGAAATTGTGAGATCTCATCCTCATTCTCGCGGAGCCATAGACGCCATTGTTGTCCATAAATCCGCTCGCTGGTACTGCTAATCATCCCTTGAGGGAGGCGCTTTTCAGATTTCTCCGAACCAAGCCATGAAATCTTCTCTTCATGAGCTGGGTTGTAGACCGCCGCCAGCTTGAAAAGTTCGTAGACGCTGGCAGCCCAAATGTGCAACTCCACTTTGTCACCAATCACCTCGGAATTCAGATCCGCGATCATTCTCTCCACCTGGCCTAAAGGGTAAGAGTCAAAATGCCTAGACCACTCAACTACGTATCTTTCTTTGAAAGGCCTGAACACGGCTGTAACGTGCGTGGATTTGCTTTTGATGTTGTTGAATTCACTGACGTAAAAGTCAAAACCTGAGCGACGATTTTCGAAGATTTCTATCAACTTATATAGCGGTATTCGGAGCCAAGGGTCCCGTCCGTCCCGATCGCCTTCTTTACGGGGCTCAAGGGGTATTTCATTGGAGATGTAAGCCTCCTCCATTTTTTTCATAGATACACCGTCGCGGCGCCACTTCCTAAAAAAATCGAACGCTTCGCCAGCGTGGTCCTGAAGTCCAAAAGGACGCAGGTCTTCAATGACTTCCGTTGCAAATTGTTCGTTTATGCTCCGATGCCTCTCCCTAGTTGAAACCTGCACCATCGTTTGAAGTCTTTGCACGAGCTCTGAACCTCTTATAGGCAAGAGGGCCTCCTTTGAAATGTAATCCCATAGTAACAGAATAGATGGACAGAATTGAGAATGTAACGCTTTCGTAACGGAATTGCCCTGCTAGAGAAAAAGAAACGAAAAGGAATGCTATTGTAATGAGACCACCTAAAGAAAGTGAAACGAAATGACTACTCAAACTCGTAAAAGCATCTCGCACAGTTCCAAAGGCTCATCCAGACTGAAGGGTCTGTGTTCGTCCAGAAAGCTCAGATACCGTGATCGTCGTATGGCAGTGGTTGCCTTGCACCATGCGCAAAATGTAGGCGTGTGGGCTCTCGGGCTTGCCGGATCCACTTCTCGTAATGAGACTCGAATCTATGCCTGCAATGAGTGCGCAGGCTTCCACCTAACCTCCAGGCCAGCCTGGGAAAATTTGAAGCAGGCCGCGTAGCCATGACCAAAGCACCCATCTCAATTCGCATGGCCCGTCAAGGTGTCTCGCCGATAGCAATTCAACAAGTTCCATTGCCAAGTTTTGGAGAACGCGTCGCTTGCCGAAACTCCGATTCAGAGCTGTTTTTCTCTGAGAGGGCGCAGGACATTTCACTAGCTAAATCGATTTGCCACAGTTGCCCCCTAATTCGAGCTTGCGCAGAGTGGGCAATTAGATATGAGGACTACGGTGTTTTCGGCGGACTATCAGCTAAAGAGCGCTACTTACTCGGCGGCGCTAAGGCTGCGATAAGCCCTCAAGAGCAGGAAATAGCGTGCCAAGAAATCGCTTTCATTCTTAGCGCATCAGCTAGGGAAGTGGCTCTTGGATTTGGAGTCGAAACTCGCACAGTCGCACGCTGGCGAAAACTTCTGGCGCCAATGAAAGAGGTGGTTTAGTGAGCGAGTCCGATGTGGAAACTCTCAATCTCGTCCACCAAGACGTGGCGTTTGAACTTCAATGTGCTTCAGTGCGTTACGAGCTTTGCGATCAATTAGCCCTCCAAGCCGAAGTTCAAGTGGATGGTTTGTTTGCTCTTGCGACCATCAAGTTGAACGACGACTTTCGCTTACTTATCCGCCCATCTCATGCCGCTTTCAATGGTGTGAGCACATGGTTCAAATGGCACGAGGTGAGACGCCCAAGCAGCGGTGAGGTGATGATCTTTTGCCAAGCGCGCTGTGTCGTGGAACTGCAATTTATAGATCCAGGATCGAACGAAACAAAAAGTCTCATCTCCTTTGGTCTCGAAGCTCAAAACCTGGAGCAACTCATTCAGAAGGCGCTGACAAAGTTCCAACAGCACTGTGGTTTGAGACTCGTTGCCCTACCCCTTACAAAACTAAATAAGACCCTCAACTAAACACCTAAAAGAAGAAAGAATATGACTAAAAACACTCACGAAGTAAAGTGCCCTAACTGCAAGACAGCATTTGTAGTCGACGGAACTGGTTATGCAGACATTATGCGTCAAATTAGGGATGCCGAATTTGACGCCGAATTACAGAGTCGCCTCAGGGATGCCGACCAAGCAAGAGCTACTGAGATTAAGCTCGCACAGGCTGAGATCGAAATGCAACATGCAGCTGAGAGATCGCAACAGTTACAGGAAATCTCGAGGCTTGAGTCTGTCCTCAAAAGTGCGGAGGCAGAGAGAGAGCTCGAACTCACTAAGGCGTTGGCGGACCTAAGTTCCAAGGCCGATAAGTTGAAGAATGAGTTAGAGCTGTCAGCTGCTCAGAAAGAGCTGGATCTTCAAAAACAGAAGGCATCGTTCGACATTCTGCTTAAGGCCGAGCAGGATGAAGTTGCTCGCCTCAAGGATTTCAAGGCAAAGCAAAACGTCAAGATTATTGGCGAAACTCTCGAGCAGCACTGTGAATCAGAGTTCAACCGCATCAGGTCTGCGGCGTTCCCCCTTGCCTACTTCGAAAAGGACAACGATTCCAAGGACGGCACCAAGGGCGACTACATCTTCCGCGATCTCACAAGTGATGCGACTGAGAAGGTGTCAATTATGTTCGACATGAAGAACGAGGAGGACACCTCGAAAACTAAGCAGAAAAACGATGACTTCCTAAAGAAGCTTCACGAGGACCGTGTGGCAAAGGGCTGCGAGTATGCGGTTTTGGTTTCAGTCCTAGAGCCTCTGAACGACTACTACAACACCGGAATCGTTGACGTCTCTCATAAGTACCCGAAAATGTATGTGATTAGACCTCAGTTTTTCCTGACACTGATCATGCTTCTCAGCAATGAATCGTCTAAAGCTTTGGCTTACAAACAAGAGCTCGCTGCCATAAAGGCTCAAAACGTGGACCTCACGAATTTTGAACTTGAAGTTGAGCAGTTCAAAGACCGATTTGGACGAAACGTCGGAATTGCGAAGAAAAAGTTCGACCAAGCAATCAAGAGACTTGATGACAGCATCGCGGCGATGCAGGCCACGAAGGATCTATTGCTCGGTTCGGCAAAACAGCTTGATTGGGCAAACGATAAAGCCCAGGACGAGCTGACGATTAAGAAGCTGGCCAAGAACAGCCCTAGGACCGCAGCAAAGTTCAAAGAGCTAGGAAACACGGGCGCCTAGGTCAGCCCGCTTCTAGCCATGCGAAAAAGTCCCCCGCCCGTTTCACCCTTTTTCGGGCGGGGGATTCCAACTAATATGAATGAGAAGGGTCTAGGGGGCCACCTTGAGTGAAAAAGCAAACATCTCGGTACGCAAGTGTGAGATTGAGTTCTTGCCCGGATCAAAGCCTTATCGGGGAAAGCCAATGGCTTCTCGCAACGAGGGCGTTGAGCAGACCGGGAAGTTAACTACCTTTAGAGTCACTAGCTCTGATGAGCTAAACCTCATAGTCGGACTCATTGAGTGGGAAAACGATGACCCTGAGGTTGCTCCAATAGATCTGATATCTGGACTGCAGAAACACAGAGAACTAGTCCGGCGAGGTCGAATGTCTATCAAGATCTCTCAGGATGGCAAATGGCTAGTAGTCCTTAGTGTCATGAAATACAGCCCAACTAAGCAATACTTCACCCTCCATGGTGGAGTGTTAGAGGACATTGATTCTTTTCTGGGCCACAGCCTCCGGGAGTTTTTGCTGGGATCAGGTGCGCTCAGATTCGGCACAAGGGGTGAGATTGATGGTGACACCTCAAAAACTGCCAAGCAGCTAGCAGTTGTGATCGAACCTGGCGACATCGAAACACTTGCGATTGCCTACACCGTGACAAGACCCCTCGCTGTTATCAACGACTATGGATTGGACGTCTAATGACCTTAGTGCTGCCGGTCGACGACAACGACGTGACAATCCTCGGCATCATGGCCCGAATGGAGATCTCGGCTGCCAAAGAGTTTGCGGAATTTCTCAACAACAAGTTTTCCGCTGCGGGAAACCCAGACTGGTTTGAAGATGTTCGTCACTATCGCAAGTCCTTAGGCGCACCCTTCAACTACAACTCTGCAAATGACCTGAGGTTTGTGCTCAACGAAGCAGCTCAACCTGACTCCCAGATTTGGCACCTAATCCCCAACATAAACCTGATGTGGGTGAACGCAGCGGATAACCTTCGCAAGAAACTTAACCAACTTCACCACCAGCAGCTCAAACCCGATCTGCAAACCCTGTTTCAAATGTCGAGCCTGTTCCAACAGGTAACTGAGGGGCCGGGCCTAGAGGTTGCAAGTTGGGCTAGGGCTTGCAAGTCAAGAGTGCAAGCGATTCTTGCCGGAACGTACCAACCTCCTAAGTTGCCGACACCAGAACCTGCGAAGCCCGAGGCAGTCAAAGAAATCGAACGCGAGTACGCGACAGCTAGAAAAGAGTTCGAGAAGCGCCCACCCTGGGGTGCAAGGTGGACTGGACCCAAGCCAGAGAGAGAACTCACCCTAGATCGTCACACACAAGACATTTATGACTCAAACGGAGTCTCTGTGAAACATGAGCTGGGTGAACTGGGCGATCAAGTCACTGCAATGTGGCTCAGGTACTTCCCCAGAGGCGGCGAAGTCTTCGTAGACGAAGACGGCGCCACCATGGCCTACATCAAAGGAACTCCAACCATGGTCGGTTGGTTCGGCCCTGCTTCTGACGAGAACGAAGAGAACGTCAGAGGATTTGTCCTACCGAGAGAGTTCGAATTCACGGGTGATGACATCTTGGATGTCCAATCAGGGTTGTACTTGGCCAAGAGCGCGGGCGAACCCGTCCAAGACCACATCAATATTCTGGCAAAGAGACTGGAGACTGGAACTGAGTTGAACATCACCGATTACGGTGACCTCTTTGTTCCCGTTGATGAAGGCGAGCCAAGGAGAGTTACCAGGATGCACAAGGGAATTTGGTTCCCGGGTCAGCTTCCCGGATGAAAAAATTACAACGTCAAATTAGAGAGGGATAAATGAGTTGGACATTCAAGCCCCACGGCAAGGAGAAGATAAGAAATCCGCTTGCTGACGAGTTTTTCACGGACCCGGAACTATCAAGCAACGCGACGGCGTTGGTTCGAGAGGCTGTTCAAAATACTCTCGATGCGAGATTGGACAACGGATTACCAGCTCGAATAAGAATAAAGGTTGGGAAAGTAAGCGACAAGTCCTATGTTGCCCAATACTTCGAAGGACTTGAGGATCACACAACTGTTTCCTTAGGGAGCACCGCCCAGATTCCAGATTCTTTCAACTACCTCGTGTACGAAGATTTCAACACAACTGGACTTTGGGGTGATTCAGGGGTGCTCAAGGCCTCAAGCAACTTAGAGAAAGAAGAACAAAGTTACACATACTTTGTGCACGTTGAAGGCGAAGGTAGCAAGGGCGAGGGCAAGAAAGGCAAATGGGGGGTTGGGAAAATTGTTTTTCCGATGTTGTCTCAAGTCAAAAGCTATTTCGCCTATTCCGTCAGAGATCCAGAGAAGGCACCCTGCGGCAAGAACCAAGTGCTAATTGGGCAGTCAATTTTAAAATACCACGACATAGGAGATATCACTTATCAAGCCGATGGCTGGATGGCTGAGATGGTGGACGATGTTCCACAGCCTTTTAGCGGGTCCTATGCGACAGAGTTTGCACAGAAGTGGAGCGTCTCGAGGGCAGATGACGAGAACGGTTTATCTCTTGTGGTACCAGTCATAAGAGAGGGCCTTGGAATTTCAGAGCTCAGGGATGCAGTAATTCGCCAGTACTTTATATCGATTCTTTCTGGAGACCTTGAATGCACTTTTGAAGACGCTGACGGCCACTCAATTGAGCTCAACCAAGGCAACTTTGTTCAATTCCTAGATAACATCAAGGCCCTCAATCAAGGCTCGAAGCGCGATTTGACGACTGAACAAGTTCGGGCTGGCATAACTGCTTTCAGTGATGCGGTAGAAGTCGGCGATGTCCTTGATGTAGAGATCACTAGGAGTGGAGCGGCACAGGTGCTCGGGGACATTCCTGGACACATTATTGAACAAGCAGCAGAGTCGTTGGACTCTGTTAATGTCGCAATTTTCAAGGTCATGATAGACGTACCAGTGCCTAAATCAATCTCATTTATCAAAGACAGTTTTGAGGTCCTCTTGGCTCCGCTCTCCGGTAAAAACCCAATCGTGTTCTCAAGGGAGGGGATTCTGGTACCGGGAACTCAAGCTGTAAACGTTAAGGATTTCTTAGTAATTGTGATGGTTGACGAGGGACCCCTTGCTGATCTGCTGGGATGGGCTGAAGGCCCAGCCCACGAGGACTGGCGGCCCGACACGCAACTGTTAAAGCAGAACTTTCACCACTCTTCAAAGTCAAGAAGCGCAGTAGAGAACGTAATAAAGCTTGTGAGAAATTATCCCAAACGAATTGTGGAAGAAATAAATCGGACTAAATCGGAGGAGCGCGACGACCAGTACTTTTCTGATTGGTTTGCCTTTGTTGAGCCTAAGGGTTCAAAATCTAAACCTAAACAAGAGAAGCCAAAACCACCTGAACCACCGGCTGAAAGAGGCACTAATCAAGAAGTTCTCGTTTCCATTGAAAAGGGGGTACTAAAGATTTCAAATGGCGCTTCAGTTGTCGGCGAAAAGGACGAAATTTTCCTGAAGTTGGCCTATTCGGTCTCAAGGGGAAATGCGTTTTCGAAGTGGGATCCACTCGACTTTGTCCTTGAAGGACAAGGATCTCTGGTGATGGAATATGCAGGTGTGAGTGAGGTCAGAGTTCTGAAAAACACTATTCGATTCGTGATCGACAACCCAGATGCGTGGTCCTTGAAGGTTAAGGGCTTCAAGCCATATCGCGACATCGAAGTGAATTCTAGAATATTCCGATCGTCCGAGCAGAAAGGATAAAACATGGCCACGAGATCCTTAAACGATACCGGCAGAAGCCGGATTACTCACGAAATGTTTGACGCGTCGCTGAGCCGGGAGACAGGAGAGCCTGTGCTGAAAATTTCTTGGGACATTACTCCACTTTCAATCCGGTCAAAGAAAAAACTCGTTGTTGATGTTTCTAACGATCGCGTCGAGCAACGGGTTGAGTTATCCGAAGTTGGGGCAGACGTTGGGGAAATCATTTACCCACTAAGCGCAGAGTTTGCGGTGGGAGTGACAAGAATTCGCATCGTGGCTGTGACAGAAGATGCCTCTGGGATCCCAATAATTAGGGCCGAATCGGTAACCACCAGCTTCAGCACGTCAGGCGAATCTACTTCCAAATCAATACTGGTCGTCGAACCAGTAGCTGATTTGGCGGTGATTTGGGAGCTCGACTTCGACTCTGGGGACGTAATCCTCAAAGTTTCGAATAAGGACAACCTTTGGTCAGAGCAACTGAGGCAATCCCAGATTTTCAAGTCTACAATCATCGGACACATTGTCTACGCGGTAGCCCTGCACTTATTGGCCACTAGAGATGAGCTGGCAGCAGGCCTAGTCAACTGGCAAAACCTGCTAGTCCCTCTCGGACTTAACATCGATGACTCTGACGAGGCTGATGTTGAGGACCTGATGGACCAGGCCCGTGACGTTTCACATGCATTTCAAGAGGACCGAAAACTTCTGTCCCACTTGATTTCAAATTTGGAGGAGATTGAATGATGCTGCTTGACCTTAGAGTCTTCAATGAGTCCGGGAACGCCAAGTTCAGTGAGCTGGTTGCTTCCAAGCACCCCGATACACCTTCGCGGGCAAAGAAACTCTCTTTGGATGATTCGCTTACAACTGCGTTTATCAGTTCAAATGATCTTTTGCTTCCTACCACAAAGCTTGAATTAGGGCAGATGCTCTGGCCTCACATCGGTCCGGACACTTTGCACGAAGACAAGGCAGCAGACCCGAGCTTCTGGAATTGGCTTGCCGCAAGGCTAATGAGTGAATGCCTCGAAAAATCTAAATCCTCTGTTGGAAATCAAAAGAGATGGGTCTATACGGCGGGGTCACGAAATGCTTATCGTCATCTAATGAGCAGTGCTTATTTGATTTACAGCAATCACTCAGATGATCCTTCTGCAGCGATGGCAATTCTATGCTCACCGCTCGGTGTTTTTGGCGAGGTCACAGAGCAAATTCTCGCCAGTAGAAGCATCGCTGGCTCAGTCGGAACCGAACTTGCAACCTCGCTTTACTACGACCCGGAGACGAAGAAGAATAAGGCTGGCAGCGGTGGTAAAGATGCCGGGAGCCCAAGAAGATTGGCCGCGTTCCTTAACCAAATCAAGCTGACGGTTGACTACAAAAGCATGACCGTACCAGAGCTGCTAGACCTTCTGCCTGAAGAGTTCGAGCGCTTTAGGTGAGGTGGGCCCTCACCCGTTTCGTGCTTTTAGTAAAGCAAGAACGCGCTCGATTTCCTTGCCTATAGCCTCGATAACCTGAGGAACCACTGAATTGCCGAATTGTTTGTAGGCCTGCGTGTTTGAAACAACTTGAGTAAATGAATGACCCGGCTTCAAAAACTTCTCGTATTTTGGAGAGTAGCCCATTAGGAGTCGAGCTTCGTTGACGCTCAATTTTCGAGGGTTACGCCATCCGTCCTGTGCGATGAGAACCTCAGAACCATCTTTGTGGTATCTGGCCGAAAGAGTCCTGGAGGTCTTGGTGCCATCGACCAGTTGGTAACCAAACCCGTTGCCTGCAAGTCGATGCTTTTCGGCGTAACCCTGCAAATATGCCCAAAGCCTGTCTGAGAGCATATATTGAGGATCCGGATCCTTTTCAAGTATTGACTCTAGAAGAGGCCTATCTTGAGGATTCTGGGGGAAGGAGAATCCATCGATCTCTCCTTCATAAAACCTTCGCTTATCAAGGCAAACTATAAACACTCTTTCTCTGTGTTGGGGGACCCAATTGATAGCATCGATGACCTTCCAGTGCACTGCGTAGTCAAGGCTCTCAAGGGTTTCCATGATGACTGACCAAGTGTTCCCTTTGTCGTGAGACTTTAGGTTTTTCACGTTCTCTAGCAGCATTACTGGGGGCCTCTTAATCCTTGCAATGTCTGCAATTACCATGAATAGATTGCCTTGATTGGCGTCGCGAAATCCATGCTCACGTCCCATTGAATTTTTCTTAGAAACGCCAGCGAGTGAAAACGGTTGACATGGGAAACCCGCAGTCAGAACATCATGGTCTGGAATTTCGACATTATGGTCGATGAGCCTTATGTCATCAGTATTTAGATTTTCTTTCCCGTGCCAAGCCTCGTACGTGAGCGCAGAGTGCCTATCCCACTCGCTCGCAAATAGGCACCCCCCACCGTTCGCTGTCATTCCAATGTTGAAGCCACCGATGCCAGCAAACAGCTCAATAAAAGTGAACTTTGTATCTTTGATGCTGCCAACCTTCTTCTTGATCTAAGGGCGACGTGAAAATGCCTTGGTCCCCTTCGATAAGGTTACTCGAAATTCAGTTACTCGCCCAAGGTCGGAAGCCTCGTCGACTCAATTGCTGCCAAGTATCATGCTCTCTAGCAAATTCTCTAGCCGCAGACCATGGCAAGACTCATACGGTTGTCCAAAAAACCTGTTGAAGAGTTCGCGACCCGTTCATATTCTCGTGCAGTATCCGATGTGAGTCGGAGTAAATAAAAATGGCATCCTGATTAAACATCTGGCTTAGATCAATGAGCTCTTGAAGTTCTACTTGAGAGCTAAACGGGGCCCAAAAACTCTCTTCAAAATGCAAACCGGGTTTATCGCGCCCTAAGCACGGCAGTGTCGAATACCCCACATCCGTGAGGACCGCCTCGAGCCTTTTATTGGCAGATTTGTTTACAACGCCTGTCAAGCGCTCACCCATTGGGTTGCTCGCGGTTATTACAACCGCGTCTTCGAGCAGGGTTCCCGGTGCAAGCCCTGAATTGTCAGAGGTGGATAACGTGGGTGAGCTAACCCAAGTGATGTCGCCAAATTTGATTTCAATCACAGCGTCAAGGTAGTCACTCCTGTTTATCATGATTCAATACCCTATCTAGCGACTCTCTAAAACACATGTCTATTTGCATAGTCTCTTCGAACCTGAAAGTCAGTTCTCCCTTGCGCTTTGGGGTGACATTCAAAATCCTCTCCGACCATGCACCAAATTCAGTTTTTGGATACTGCAGGGCCGGTTTCGAAGCTCAGTCAGGACTTGATGTTTGGTACTCGAATTCTGATCACCGACTACGGGGACATCGCATACGAGAAGGACGAGGATAGTTTTGTCAAGGCGGCTACAGTGAATGTCTCCAGTTGGTTTGAGGGTCACCTGCCTGGTTAGCGGAAGCAGTCAAGCTCCTCCCAAAATTCCCCGCATTTTGACAGAAGGCGAAATTAGAACCAAAATTTCGGACTTGCAAGCACGAGGACGCAAGGGCCAAGAAACGTGCCTAAGACGTTTAATGGGGTTGGGCATTACAGCAGACCTGAAATCAAGGCTCTTGTTAGAACCATGCTTGAAGCTCAGGTTCAGAAACTGGCAGGGATTTATTTGAAGATCGATAAGTCTTTCGATACCAAATATTCAGTTTTCTCCAAGATCCCTCCGCACTGCTCCCTTTAAGCAACTCTCTGTCGAAATGATCTGTCGACTCTCTAACGGAGCTCCAGCGAATGTTTAAGTACAAATTTCCTCTGTTCTTAGTTTGAAAGACCGCCAACTTGGCATCTTCCACTACGCGATTCGCGAATTTCCCTAGCGCCGAGGGATCGGGATGTTGGATTGCGAGCGCTCTAGCAGGAATAGATTCATGTGGGTAGGCATCCAAGTCATCCCCAACAGAAGACCACCAAAGATATCCAATCTTGCCCGCACACGCCGCAAGAGCGACCTCGGCATCCTCGTTTAGATAAAGTGGGATTACCTTTACCCGTTCGTCATATCCGACATTTTCACCTACTAAATTATGCCTGGGTGGCCTGGAAGGCAAGATCGGAAACCAGTATCGTCCGCTAGGTTTTACATAGATTCGCCTGGTTGAATCGAGCTCGGCAGCTCTAGGTGCGCGATCGAGAATTGACAAAATGGAGGAAGCCACCCCACCCCTTAGGGGAAGTCCTTGGGAGCTCCATAGGGACGGCCAGTAGTCAAGAGTATTGAAGAGCCAAGCTCGGCTACCGAGCGTAAAAATATTATGGCTGGTCATGTAGTTTGAGCCCGGGCTAGGAGAACGGACCACGATCGTGTTGACCACCTCGACTCCGAAAAGGCTATCTGGTCTTTTGCCATAAGTTGACCACCACGATGATCCACCAGCACCGCGGATTTGACTCCGTAAGGGTTCGAAATCCCTTCCCGAACAAAGACTCAGCATGACGATCATCGAATGCCAACCTTTTTCGTTCAGCAAGGTAATTGAGCGCTCATAGCACACAGCGTAAAAATCTGGGCATGCAAGGGTGGCAAAGCCGACGACATCTTGAGCAATGCGTTTGTACTCCTTTCCTCCGATATAGGGAGGGTTGCCAATAATGACGTCAAATCCGCCTTTGGTCATGATTTGCGGGAATTCAATAATCCAGTGAAAGGGCTTAACGTCGACGGCCCAATTCGCAAACTCTTCATCAGTCTTATTTATACATTCCGCATAGTATTCGTCGGCCGAAGCCCTCAAAGAAGTGTATGAATTTTCGAGCGAGTCTTTTGCACCAGCAAAGTGATCAAGGTTCGAGTTCGATGCTTCCAGAAATTCTTCGTATAAACCTACGTGGTGAACAATTGTCGACTCAAGATCCAAGATCTTATTGTCAATTAGCAGCTTTTCGTTGCCGACTCTCGAAACGTCGATGGCGTCCTTAAATCCAACGACCAAGTTTCCAACTTTTAGATTGAAATCAAGGTCGGGGAGTGGTTCGATCTGATCTTTTGATTCAAGACAGCTAGCCAATGCGAGAAAGATTCTAAGCTTCGCTGTCTCAATCGCATCTTCCATTATGTCTGTTCCGTAAAGATTCCTTAGCGCCGCGTGCTTTCTTATGAAATAACGCCGATTTGGGTGAGACTCGAGTTCCACCAGCACTTTGGACTTTGGACTTAGATCTGCAATTCCGTCCGCAATGTGTGCATAGACATCTTCCAAAACTTCCAGGGCTGCGAAAAGAAAAGCACCCGATCCACAGGTTGGGTCGATGACCGAAAGAGAGCTGACCCTGGACCACAGGTCTTCAAGGGTTGTAGCACTCTCTATTTGAGCGATGAAATCCGTCAGGAGAGTTTGGGAGTTCAGGTTAAACGTAACTAAATCGTTCACGGCCTTCACTGCTCCGTTCGCCAAGTCTAGCTTCAGCTTTTCTACGCGCTCTCTGCGATAAAACATTTCGACCCAGGTCTCGTCTGGAAGGCACGTTCTAAAATCAAGCTCTGCATCATCGAGCAGGTTCCAGCCGATCGGGTCACCCTCCCAGCAGGCAGCTAGATCCCCATCCACGGCGACCCAAGAATTATTTATTTCATCAAAGCCGTGCTTCATGGACTCATGGATGTAGGTCCCGGGGTTTGATTTCAGCAAGTCGAATGGGTCTAGACCCAGTGCAACGACCTCGTCTATGATTCTTGGAACCAGCGTCTGGCCAACCATGTATCCGGTCACATCATGCTTTGTGTAGTAAGCCCCATTTACTTTTTTGCCGCCAGCCGTGAAGTTAATGTATTGCTCAAAAATGTAGCCAATGACTTCCGGGTTAATTTCCTTAGGGGAACCAGTGGGCCTGGTATCAAGGTGCCAGGTGTAGGAATCAAAGAAAATAAATATTTCCTCGAACGCCGAATCTGGGATCGTGATATCGAAAGCCTCTTCGGCATTCGACTTGCTGAACACTCCACCATTAATGTAGGGAATCGATCCAGCAATTGCTTCGATTTCAATGTCGGCAATCACACCGTCCCGCTTATCAAGCTTTGAGAAGAATAGCTCAAGGAGGTAGTCCTTATAGAAGTTGTAGAACTTGTCTCTACCCTTAAGCCCTTGGACCTTGTCTAGGCAAGACCTCAAATAATCAGGATCCCCGTTCAGGAATTCCTTTTTTTGAAGAAAGTAGATGAACATGAGTCTGTTCAGAATTAGGGTCGAGTAGCTGGAGGAGGCCTTTGAGTCTGGAAGTCCAGAAATAGCACTCGCGAGACCCTCGTGACGTTGTTTGAACTTGGTAAAAAAGTCACTCGTGACCTTGCCAGACTCAAATTGACCCCTAATTCTCTCCTTGACGGTATTTGGCGCTACACCACCAGTCTTGGTGTGCTCGTCAAAAGAAAAGGACAATCCTGCCAACCGCTGGGCCAGATAATCAGGCAGGGAGTCATGACGCGTCGGTAGCCTGTCGTAGCTCAAGGATCCGGAGGAAAGCTTCTTTGGCCAGTACCAAGAATCACCCGATGCATGCCGATAGCGAGTTATTCGTTCCGGGAAATATTTTTTGAGTTCGTGGTCAACGCTCCTGTGCCATTTCGTACTTCCGCCACCAAAGTCCTCGATGTCTATGAACGAAGCACCTGGCAGTTGGGCCAAAACTTTGATCTTAACCGTCTCTCCAGCAACTATCACCTTGTCAATTGGTGATGTGGGAATTAGCCAGCCCATGGCTTCAAGAAGAGTTGCTTGCAGCCCCTGATTCTCAAATGTTGATTGAACTAGCCGCCATTTTTCACTAGACATGGTTAACTCCCTTGGTAACCGTAGCTCAGTATCGTCTCAAATTCTTTTAGCCCGCTGTTGGCAGTGTCCAAAAGTAGCCCCTTTTTGTTTTGTTCCAGGATTTCGATTAGGAGAGATCTAGAGGCATCGCCTTTCGTAGAACGATTAAGTACTTCATTTACGAACGCCCTAGAGGAATCAAGAAGTGCATATTCGAATGTCGCGACATGAAGCATGTTCACATCAGTCCGAATCTCGTCATCAAGTGTCAGGACATCAATTGAATTGCCAATGAAATTAATCAACTTTTTTCTGAGGCCCAAATTTAGGAAAACGGGCTTCTGTTGGGCTTGAGGATAAAGAACCTCCCGAACCACCTTCTCAACCCGCAGCAGGTGGTCTTCAAGTTCAGGGCGGGATTCTTGCTCTAGGGACGACGTCATCTTTATTGCCTCTAACTGAGTTAGTGTGCGATGCTCACCATTGGCCCTTTGAGCTGCAAATAAATCGAAAATTTGCCCTTCGCCCTTTGTGGCCTGGGTATAAACAAGAATTTCACCCGACATATCAGGATATTCTCCAGAGGTCGCATGGGAGCCCTTGCCCATGATTAGGGCCTTGGTTTGCTCTGCTTCGCTGGCCTTGTCCCAAATAGAATAAGCCAGGGAGGCGTAGTCAACGTCGCCTTCATTTCCAATGAGACCATCTTTTCCAGAGAAGATTTCGTTCGCCTCGTCTGTTATGTGGTCAGAGAATATTGTCTCTCCGCCACCCAATATATTTTGGTTCTTCTCTAACCTGGCCCTTAACCTGTCCATCAGTTTTAACTGCTCTTCAAGGCCATTATGTGGCTTGAAAGAGAGCACTTGAATTTCTTTTGCTTTTTGTCCAACCCTGTCCACTCGACCAGCTCTTTGGATAATCTTTATGATGGTCCAGGGAAGGTCCCAATTTAGGATCTTCGCCGAATCTTGAAGGTTTTGGCCTTCGCTCAAGACATCCGTAGCGAGAAGCACTTGAAGCTCGACTGACTCATCGGGCAAACCACCTAGTTCCTCATTTGACAGAGGTGAAAAGCGCCTTGCCATTTTGGTGGGATTCTGGGACCCTCCCGTGACTGAACCGATTTCGACATTCGGCAATCTAGGTAAAATATGTTTTTCAACGTATCTGATTGAATCGGCGTATTCCGAGAATACGAGAAGTTTTTCTCCTTTATCGAGACCCTTAATTAAATTCACTAACTCCTCAAGCTTGGAGTCGTTAGCCGGGTCCCACGCCCCGTGGGTGTCAATGATTTTCTGAAGAGTGGCGTTGTCAGCTAACAAATCTGAAACTAGTGCGTCATGGTCAAAAATCCCTGGGCGCACCAGGCGAAGGTCCTTTGGCTTGTTGGATAATACCGACTCGTAGGCCCTTTTAGCTCTGATCGCCCAGTCATCTTCAGACAGATCTTTAGCCCAGCTGCCGTCTGAATCGTAAGTCTCAATTTCGATGTCGACCAGATCATCGATGTCTGTATCCTGCACTCCTGAATCGTAGGCCCGGTCAGCCAATGTGCCTATGGGAATTTCAAGGCCTGCCTCCAGTGCATACTTTAGGACGTGAGCTCGAAGCAGCATTTTTTCAACTGTTATAAAAAATGCTTTTGGCGAGGAGGCTAGACGCTTTAGAACCGTTGTTTCGATGAAGCCCTTCGATGCCGTGGCGCGAGTCAAGTCTGCGAGCAACAATTCCTCCTCCGCATTAAGCGGGGTAAAGTCGCTTGCGAAGTACTTACCAAGTTGATATCTGGCGTAAGTCATTCCCTCGATTGCCTCAAAATTCTTAAGGCTGACGAGTTGGTCGCAAGGGTCGTTGGGCCCGCCCGGATACTCAAGGGGTAGAGGCAGGCGCTTGGGGAAATGGAATCGAGTTCCGTCGTTGTACTCAAAATATTTCTCGCCGGTATCGTTGTCGACTTTCGAGTAGTTCTCAAGAAGATATCCACGAGTCCTTCGGACAAGGTAAAGGCTAAGCAGTCGCTTCCAGTCTTCGGCTTCCTTGGACTCCTCAAATGCTCTTAGAGAAGAGACGTGACCGTTAACCTTCTCTTGGAACTTTTGAAACTCTGGCTTAGTCAAACTTTGTAGGTGAACCTCGGGCCTAATGCCGAGATCTGCGGACTTATCAATTTTCAAAGCGAGTTGTCCCGAAATGTCAAGCTCGTTTGCATTGAACATTGTCGCGGTTAGAAGAATGACTTTTGAGTTATTCTCCTGAATATAGGCGTGGACATGCTCCCAAGCCTTGCGGGTTGTGTGCCGAAGGTTGTGAGACTCATCCACCAACACAACCCCGTAGTGCTTCAGTTCCTTTAGATCCTTTTGAACCATGCTCAGCGAGACCACTCGACCATGGACGTGGTAAACCTCGAAATACTTCCTCCACATTTTGACAAGGTTCTTGGGGCAAATTACTAACACCCGCTCCCTTGAGCTTGCCGCAATAGCGGTCCCAACGATCGTCTTGCCCAAGCCAACAACATCGCCGACCACCACAAGCCCGCGAGACTGCAAGATTCTCGAACTCACCTGAACGGCCGCCAGTTGCCAGGGAACCAACCTCTCCTGCAAAAGCTCAGGGATCTCTAGGTTCAAGCCAAGTCGGGCGTCTCGACTCAGTTCGTAAGCCATTCTCAGGTGGACAGTTCTAGGCGAGGGCTGTGGCTCGGCGGCCCAACTATTTTCAAGAACCTCGATTAGCCGGTCAGTTATGTCAATTGAAAAGTTGTCCTCCCAATGCTCCTTGAACCACTTGGCCAGCTCTAAGCCTTTTTGCTTATCAGTTTCCTCTATGTTCAGCTCGCCAGAGCCCGAAAGGCCGCTTTGCGTGAAGTTGGAAGAGCCTACGAAAGCTGTGAATCCACCTGCCCCCCCGTCCATGTGGCAAAGGTACAACTTGGCATGAAGCCTCCGCCTAGCCGCGAGCTTGACTCGTATTAGTTTTCCCTTCAAATCTGCCAATAGTTCTTGAAGCGCCTTTTCGTGAGGCTTGGTTTGAGGGCCAAAACTTAGTTGTTTGACAAAGGCTTCGACAGCAGCATCGGCCCTGTTCCTGGCCATTTGAATGTCGGTTAGCGGCTCACCATCTTTGTCTAGCCAACTTCTAAAGTTCCCCATTGCGTGCTCAGATTCACTGATTGCCATACCTACAATTAGGCGCACTGGAGAAGTCTCAACGAGCCCGTTCCTCATTGAGCTTAGCTCTTGCGAGATGTGAGACCATCCCCTCAAGTTGAAGTAACCAACACACACGTCTAATGCCTTGGAATGTGTCAAAGCCTCGCCGAGAGCATCGCCCAAGTCGATAGCCTGATTGTCTACTATCCTGCTCATTTATCCCCCACTAATTGAACGTCTATGACCATCCAAGACGAAACGGTTATTCCTCTATTGGAGTTCACTTTGCAGTGGACTTATAAAAAGCTGTCTCAAATGCGTTAAAGGCAGTCTCGTAAGCTGCGGAGGCCTTACCGACCTTCTGTGGGTCATAGTCGACTAACTCAATGACTCCCTTGTATGAAGCAACCACTTGATTCAGATGCTTCTTCACAAACAGAGCCGGGTCGGCTACTTTCCAGTTGAGGTTGCCATATTCATCTTTTTCCATGATTGCTCTTAGACCTGCAACCAGTGGGACAACATATCCTTCAGGGTACTTCCAAGCAATAGCTTTGCGCGTGTACTTCGCGACTTTGATCTTGCCACCATTCATTTTTTTCACAGCGGTTATCTTGCCGAATTTGCCGTCCTGAGAGTTGTATGCATCTGGGAACAGCTCATAAATCAAATCAAACAAGACAGGCATTTGACCCGCAATTTTAAGGGCGCTCAGCACTTGTGTGTTCTTGAGGTCTCTTTTGAAGTTGCCCCCACTGATTTCGCTGACTTCGTGGGAGGACATCAGCCTTTCAAATCTAGTGACACAGTCTCCCTTTGTGCTGTAAATTTGCGGCATTGACGGTGAGTCAACGATCTTTCCGTCCTCGTCAGTGAATTTCCCTGAATAGAAGGAGAGTGGGATCCATGCCAGAGAAACGACGTCTGGGGTTTTGATCTCTCCACCATCGTTTGGACGCCATTCCACTCGCGACGAGATCGCATCAGGGAGAACTTTCTTCAGCGCTTCGAAGTACCCTTGCGCGTTCGCTTTCGCTTCGGTTTTCAGCTGTGCGTTATTATTTCGGGCCGCGCAAATCTCCAGCAGCGCTCGGTTGAATGACTCAACATAAATGGGGTCTTGAGAGTCAAGAGGCAGTAAGAGCTCAACCGGAATCAAAGTGTTAAAGGCCTCATCTTCTGGGTCTAAAGACTCCCTGTAGTCCCTAATTTTTTGGGAAGAACTATCCCAAACGGTCTTGAAGTCGTCCCACAACTTAATTGATTTTGAGATTGCCTGGAATTCCTCTCCAAGAGCTAATTCCAGTATGTGCAACCCGATTGCCAGAGTGTTGTGGCCTCCGTCTAGAATTCCCTCAATTTGCGGGTTGACAAAAATGAGTTCGTATCTATTTCTTTCTAGAGCTGCATATTCTGATGCAGCGACCAAGATGCCCTTTGACTTATAGGCAAAAGTGTCTGGTGTTTTTTCCAAGGATTCAAGAATGTCATTCGTTACCTTACTAACCCGGGAATCCCTAGGATTTGCCTCTAGGTCCAGATCCGAAATGAGGGGGATGAGGTGCTTAAGCTTCACCAAGCCAAAAACTCGCCTCACAAAACCGTGGCATTGTTCTGATGCTTGATCGAACCTAATGGTGACTTTAACGCTGGTATTCATTTTTTTGCTCTTTTCTGTCAAGAGGCCCTCCAGGCCCTTTCGGACTCTCCTCATCCGAAGAAAGTCTTTTAGCTTACAGAACTCACTGGAATTTTGTCAATTCACTCGTGATAGTTTCTTCGTCGAAACATTCAGAATTGGAGTCACCGCATCAATTCGCGAAACGTCGATCATGTATCCAAATTCCAAGACATGAGTCAGGATTCGAACAGTGTTCTCAAAACTTGCTTCATGTCCGTCAAGTTTTAGTGACCAGTCCTTTGGGTTCTCGCCTGTTCCTGACAGACCCATCTCCAATATCCCGTGTACTTGAGAAATGTTCATTGGCGGTCTTGTGGCCGACGAGCTGCTTCGGTTTTAGGCGAAACGATAACTGCTAAAACGTCACACCACCATGTCATCATTCTTGAACTCGAATACAAGGAGTCCAGTTGAACAAGACAAAGCTCAAGAACTGCCCAGTTTGTGGCTGGGAGTTCCTGCCTATTCTTTATGGCTACCCAACAAAAGAGGCTCTTGAGAGCAAGGACGTCTTTCTAGGCGGGTGCATCATTGAGCCAGATAGCCCTGACATCGGTTGCTCAAATTGCCAGTGGACAGGTGACGAGTGGCAGGTGAGCGCTCCGCTTATGTCAACCGTTTGGATAATTCAAGATAGGGCAGGGCTTGCTCCACCAATAGGGCTTGTGTCATTGCGCTTCGACGAGATCGAAGAGCAGTTCATCTTCGGTTTCTGGCAGGAAATCAAAATGACTGCAGAGTATGAAAACTGGTTGGCGGCTGCAGTCGATCCGGTTGTCTTCACTGCACTTTTTGGAGATCTATCACCTGGACTCATTGCGCAGTTTCGAATTGGCAGCAAGATGCTAACCGAAGAAGAATTCATTGATGCAAACTTCGAGGAAATCAGCAAGCCACCCAAGTTTGATTTCAACCAGGTCATGCGCCGCATGGAGCACTAATCTTGCACCTGTGACCAAACTCCTCGCCACCAAAGCACGCAATGCTCTTTGGTTGCAGTTCTTTGTTATGGGTGTTGTTTCTATGGCATGGGTCCCGAGAATCCCGGAGATTAAA
>Ga0075118_10001108_pt1 | contig 20452 bp, 11 predicted proteins | sample AntAceMetag02UKE_FD_69794 | JGI IMG/M metagenome (GOLD analysis project Ga0075118, IMG submission 69794) | Saline lake microbial communities from Ace Lake, Antarctica - Antarctic Ace Lake Metagenome 02UKE | ecosystem: Environmental > Aquatic > Non-marine Saline and Alkaline > Saline | place...
CGCTCGGCCGATGCCGTGACGTGGACCGGCAGCTTGGACCTCAATGGCGAGTGGACTTTTGGGTTAGCTTATGACGGCTCCAACTACATCGCGATGAGCGGTGATGATCGGGTGTTTGTTTCAACAGATCTCATAACGTGGACGGATTACCCTACCGGGGATGCTTCGCCGATTGGCCGAGTGGCGGGTATCGCGACTGATGGTGCCAATACGGTGGTCGTTGGTGCAGGTGGTATGATTCGCCGCTCGGTCGATGGTGGCCAGACTTGGTCCGATGAAGGCTCGACGGGCAGCAACTACCGGATGTTAGACGTCGAATGGCTCGACTACGAGTTCATGGCGGTCGGTTCCGATGGCACCCTGATGCAGTCAAGTGATGGTGTGATGTGGGACCTGCTCGATGTCGGTTCGAACCACTGGTTCAACGCCATGGCGCGGAAGGGACCAGTCGATGTGATCGCTACCGGCTTTGGATACATGATAGCTAATAACAGTGGTCCTTGGCAGGAAATCGACGTTGGCGACAATTTCGAAAACCGTGACCTGATCCTTGCCGACGGCACCTTCCATGCGGTTGGGGCGAGTGGGACATGGCGCTCTTCCGGCGATGGTTTCGATTGGACCAGCACGCAAATTCCCGGGATATACCAAACCCTGCAATCCATCGCCGTCCAAGACGGGGTGATGGTGATAGTAGGGCAGCAGGGATTGATTTTGCGCTCCGACGATGGTGGCGCCAACTGGACGCAGCCGACCGCCGGAACGGGCCAAGATTTGAACCGCGTGCGATATCTGGACGGGCTCTTTGTTGCCGTGGGCAACAACCGCACGGTGCTCCTTTCGGAAGACGGCATCGACTGGCTCCAGGCGGCCGTGCCTAACGACTACGTGAACTTCGGTTGGGGCTACGCCGATGTGCGCAAGGGTCCCGATGCTTACTATGTTGTGAGCACGCAGGGCCGCATCCTGCGCACCACGGATTGGTCCAACTGGACCCAATTTGCGGGCCTCGAAACGAAGCCCGACTTCTACGCCCTGGCGTTTGGTCCCGACCGCATGGTCGTCGCCGGCTCAGGCGGTGCGATTCTCTCTACGGGTGAGTTCGATGCCGGCACGGACCTCCAGTTCCCCTCGGGGGGGCTCGAAGCGGAAACGCGCTTTGCCAATCGAGGGTCCGCAACCCTCAGCGTGTTTGCAACCGGTCCGGGTGACTTGAGTTACGCATGGGACAAAGACGGTGTGCCGATTGATGGCGCAAACACCGCGTTCTTAAATTTGGTCGATCTTTCTGGGGCCGACACGGGGGCCTACACCGTCACTGTGACCAGTTCTGATGGACCCACGCTGATTAGCTCGACGTTCCTGAGCGCAGTGGGATTGCCGACCGGCGATGGTCCGATCTACGGGGTCGGTGATTTACCGAACGGGGAAATAAACAGCGAAATTCGCGATGCCATCAAGGTGGGTGACGTGATCAACGCCGTGGGCGGTTCGGCCGGTATTCCGGGGTCCGATATTTCCAATGTTGGTATTCTTTGGCAGTCCGATTTAGGTCTCACGGAATTGCCCAACCTCGTGCCGTTCTCCTCGGGTAGTAACTTTGTTGTGGCCAGCGCGATTACCCCTGATGGTGCGTTCGTCGCTTCGCGGGGTCGCTCTGGTTCGGGCAACCAGCGTCAAGCCACCCGCGTCTCCACGGCTGACTTCTCTGTCTCGGACCAGCCCTTTGCGGACGGGGTCAGTTTGTATAGCGCAGCGGTCGCGATCTCGGATGATGGCAACTTCGTCGGAGGATTCTACCTTAACAGCGGATTCAATTTCCGCGGCTTCATCACGGATTATTCTACCGACTCGATCACGCTTCTCGATCCGATTTTGGCCGGCCACGAAAATGTCTTCGTATCCGGCGCTCGCGGGTTGTCCGGAGACGGTTCGGTTGCCGTGGGCAACTCAGTTGACACCGATTTGCCGGCACCGACGGGCGATCGCGCCTTCCGCTACACCAGCGGCCCCGGCATGCAACATCTGCCGTTGTTGGATGGCGGTAGTTGGAACCAAGCGAAGGGTGTCACGCAGGACGGCCAAGTCGCGCTCCTCGCGGGTGACTCAACGGAATACCCGCTCGGCGAAATCTACTTGCACGACTCCGCTGATGATTCGATCACGCGAATCGGTTCCCCCGACGCCGGCGCATCGCCGGAACTCTTAGCCGGCATGACCGATCCCGGCTCCGTAATCGTGGCTGCGTTCCGGGATGGTGACAACGAAGTCACTTCCTACATTGTGAACGATCAAGGCTGGTTCAGCCTTCACGAGGTCGTGGTGGGACTGGGAGTCAGCCTTGATGGCTGGGATCTTTCCACCGCGACCGGGATTTCCCGCGATGGTTGCCTCATCTTTGGCACCGGCCAGCGCGACGGAGAAACCGAAGGCTTCGTGGTTGAATTCCCCGAGGGCTATCTGGCTGGCTTCAATGCGGGCAACGCGGTGGTCTATGGCATCGGTAACTTCCCGGGGGCAACTGCGCTCGGTTCGGAAGTGCGCGATGCGACCTGGGTGGACGGTAACATCCACGCTACCGGGGCAGTGCAAGACGCACCGGACCCAAGCATTCCTCCGCGTCTTACCACCGCGTATTGGTCTCTCTCCAACGGGCTGCAGGAGTTACCGAACTTTAATGACGATTCGACTTTCAGCACGCCAATCCTCGCATCATCGATCACTCCTGATGCCGCTTACATCGTGGGGCGCACCCGAGCTGATGGTGGGAATCTCCGCTTATCCGCGCGTTGGGACACCAGCGACCTCTCCGTTGAAACCGTGCCCACGCCATCGGACCTCGTGAGCTGGGGCTACAGCGCTGCGAACACGATCTCTGACGACGGCAACAAGGTGGCCAGTTTCTACATCACAGCACCCGATGTGATCGGTGCGTTCATCACCGACATGAATACGGGTGCGATCACGGGACTGACGCCGGATGTGCCGGGCGCGACGCGCGTTTTCCCGGCGGGTCCCCACGGGTTATCCGCCGACGGTTCCGTGCTGGTGGGCAACTACCAGATCGTGGGCGATACCACGGAGGAATTCGGCTATCGTTACACCGATAGTGGCGGCTTTGTCACCCTGCCGCTGCTCGATGGCGGAAGCTGGAATCGCGCGACATCAGTCACTAGCGATGGGCAGTTAACCCTACTCGCAGGCGACTCGACCGCTTTCCCCGGTGGTGAGCTCTATCTGCACGACGCCAGCGACGGTAGTCTCATGCCGCTCGGCTCCCCGGAAGCAGATGCGACGATCGAGGTCTTCTTGGTCGGCATGACAGAATCCGCCGAAGTGATGACCGCGCGCTTTACGCGACCCGACGGGTTCTGGGTTTCCTACATCCGCAACAGCAACGGTTGGTTCCCGCTGCATCGGGTGTTCGAAGCCGCCGGCGGTGCCCTCGGTGATTGGGACCTGAGTAACGTCACCGGCATCTCTCGGGACGGCAGACTTGTCTTTGGCAGCGGCTCGAACGACGGCTCAACGGAAGGCTTTGTCGCCCAGTTCGAGGAAGGCTTCCTCGCCAACTACAACGAAACCCCGCTCGCCGGTCCGATTGATCCCGAGATCGTCGGCGCGTGGAAACTCGATGAAGGTGACTCCACTGCGATTTTGGTCTTCACGGCCGATGGCTACTACGCCCACATGCAGGACGTTAATTCGGCGAGCCCCGATGAACAAACGGGCTACGAGCTGGGTCGATATGAATTCAATCTCGATGGCAGCTTCCTCGTCCAAACCACCGACGACACCAACGGTGATATTGGGCTCAGCAGTGACAATGGCCGTGACGATCTCATGGTTAGTATCACCAACGATCAGTTGACCTACACGGTGCCGGGTGACGGTGCGTTCACGCTTACCCGAGTGGAAGATGATACCGACCCAATCGTGGGTGGGTGGATCATGGACAGCGACACGGGAGGAAGCTCGGAAGAACTGGTCATTGTGGTCCTCGATGAGGCTGGCAACTACTACCTGCTCCACGACGGCCCCGCGGAAATGAATGCCCAGTCCGGCATCGAGTGGGGTTCTTACACCTGGAACAGCAGCACCGGCGCGTTTGCCGTTTCTAACATCATCATCGATCAAAACGGCGAGTTCGGACTCAACGATCCTGTTGGCTCCGCCATGGTGGAGATCCAAGGCTTCGGCTACCGGCTGTTCTACAGCGATGACGAGGATGGGTCACCGTTCAGCCGTATCGCGATCCTGCCGGTGGAAATCTCTACCCAACCGGAAGGTGATGAACTCGACGCCGGGGAAGATCTGAACCTGTCCATAGCCGTCAACGGCGATGGTCCGTTCTCTTACCAATGGCGCAAAGACGGTGTGAACATCGATGGTGCGATCGACAGCACCTTCATGGTGGTGGGCGTGACCCCCGACGACGCCGGCAACTACGACGTCATCGTAACCGGTCCCGACGGCACCGTGCTCAGCGATAGCGTGGTGGTAACGGTAGAGGGTGAACAACCTTCAGACGCGTTTTTAGCTAACATGTCGGTGCGCCACAACGTGGCCACCGGGGATGTGCTGGCGCTGCCGTTCCGGATCGAGGGCTTGGCCTCCAAACAGGTTTTGTTGCGGGCCGTAGGCCCGACTTTGGGTAATTTTGGAGTGCCCAACGTAATGGCAGACCCCCGTATACGTCTCGTGGATGACCTTGGCTTCGACGTCGTCGTGAACGACGATTGGGACGACCCAGATGGCTCCATGGTCTCCTCGGTGGGATCCCAAGTCGGAGCATTCGGTTTATCCACCGGCAGCGAAGATGCGGCATTGGTCGCCTTGTTACCGGCTGGCAGCTACACGTTGCTCATCGATAGTGCGGGCAGTGGTGGAACGGTGCTGGCCGAGATCTACGACGCCGATAGCGGCGGATCTCAACCGGAATCGCGCTTGGTCTATCTCGCGGTTTTGGGTGACACGGCAGTGGACATCCTGACTGCTGGATTCGTGAATTACGGCACCGATTCCGCTGAACTCGTTCTGCGCGCGGTCGGATCAGGCACCGGGCTCTCAGGGGCCAGTGGCAATCCGTCCCTCAGTCTGGTGGATTCAAGTCAGCAGGTGGTTACGCAAAACGACGATTGGGACTTCGCTGATGGCCTAGCGCTCGACTTCGAAGATGTGGGCGCACCACCGCTGGTGGATGGATCTCCAGACGCCGCGGCCCTAGTAGATCTCTCCTCCGGTTCCCACACGCTGCAAGTAGGCGGTTCACCGGGTCGCGTATTGGCCGAGATTTATGACTTCTACGATCGTGACCTCCCCACGACCCCGGTCCTTCTGATCCCGGCGCGCGATGTAACGGTGACACCAGGGGAGTCTGCTCGATTCGAAACCTACGTCAGTGGTGCCGACAGCGTGCAGTGGCTCAAGGACAGCAGCCCCATTTCCGGGGCGACCTCGCCGATCCTCGACTTCGGGACGACAACCCTAGCCGACTCAGGCGACTACGTGTTGCAGCTGACCAATGGCACCGGAACTTACGACACGGCTGCGGTCACACTGACCGTGCTGGCGGGACTAACTCCGCCTTCGATTTCCAGCCAACCCGTCAGCACCACGATCCAAAGTGGCGAAACCGCTACGCTTAACGTGACGGTCGTCTCCACTGCGGGTAATCTCAGCTACCAGTGGTATGAAGGCTTCAGCGGTGACACTTCGTTGCCGGTATCGGGTGCGACTTTGCCGAGCTTCACGACCTCGGCCCTCAGCACGACCACCAGCTACTGGGTGCAGGCCACCGATCTCGGTGGCTCGGTCGATTCGAATACGGCCACCGTCACGGTGGCCGCCCCGTCCAACTTTACCGCCACGCATGCCGTGCTGGGCGGAGGTTACGCCGCCGGTGGCACTGTTACGATTACGACTACGCTGACCTACACCGGCCCAGCTGCCTCGTTTGGCTGGCAAGTTTCCATCCCTGCGGGCTGGAGTCTGGCCTCCACGGACGGCCCCAATCCTCCGCAGGTTCAGCCGGTATCGGGCACCACGAATTCGCTCGAGTGGGCCTTCACGAGTGCGCCCGCGAGCCCGGTGACCTTCAGCTACACCCTGAACGTTCCCGGTGAACAAAACGGTTCCGCCACCCTCGGTGGGGTCGTGTTGTTCCGCGACGGCATCAATCCTGAGGCCGACGTGGTCATTACCCCAAGCCCGCTGGTGATCAATCCCGTGCCGCCATTCCATTCCGGCGATACCAACGGCGATAGCCGCTTCAGCCTTTCGGAGCTGCTGCGGATTATCGAACTCTACAACACCCGCAATGGCACCACTCGGACCGGTCATTACCGGATTCTGGAAAGCACGGAAGACGGGTTCGCTCCGGATGCGACGCTCACCAACAGTCAGTCGGGTAATCTCGCCCGGTTCCATTCCGCTGACACGAACGATGACGGCAAGTTAAGCCTTTCGGAACTGCTGCGTGTGATTGAGTTGTATAACTACCGCTCCGGCACTACCCGCACGGGTGAGTATCGTCCGTCCCCGAGTTCGGAAGATGGCTTCGCTCCCGGCCCGGAGCCGGAAGTCTAAAAACCGCGTCCCTCCCACCCCATACGATGAAACGAATCCTCCAAATTCTGACCGTGGCCGCTCTCGTGGCTCTCGCTGCGCCGTTGAGCCAAGCCGAAACGGTAGTAGCCCTGCCCAGCCCCGCATCGCTGCAAGGAGGCGGCGGGGTGCTCACCATTGACGTGGATGTGCTCTACGCCGGCACCCCGGCTGCTATGGGGTTGGATCTCACCTTGCCGACGGGTTGGATTTTGGAGTCAGTAAGTGGTGATTCCGCTCCCCAAATTGTCCCTCCTGCCGGGACTACCGAACGGGTCGAATGTGCCTGGACCAGCTCACCCGCCGGTGGTGCCAAACTGACAATCAAACTAGCCTATCCTCCCCATGCTACCACCACTCATTTGAGTGGAGCGGTCCTGCTTCGCCGGGAGGGTAAAGCGCGGGAACTTGAAATCCGGATTCCGCTCGGATCCTAAATCTCAAAGTCGCAAAGCCCCGAATCTCGTCCGCCTGCCGGATGAGGTTCGGGGCTTTCCCGTTTGACGAAGTTCGCTGTCCCTCTAGGCAGGAGCGTTCCCTCCGATGAATCGCGTCTACATCAAGACCTACGGTTGCCAAATGAACGCCCGCGACAGTGACGCCGTGGCGGCGATGCTCCGTGGGCGCGGCTACCGGATCGTCGATTCCGAGCACGACTGCGACATCATGCTGCTCAACACCTGCAGCGTGCGCGACGCCGCTGAGCAAAAGGCCCTGGGCAAAGCCGCTTACGTGACCCATCGCAAAAAGAAGCAGCCGGACTTCGTCCTCGGGATCCTCGGTTGCATGGCGCAAAACCGCGGGGAATCGATTTTGGAGCAGTTGCCCGACATCGACTTGATTGTCGGCACGCAAAAGTTTCACCAAGTCCCCGACTACTTGGACAACCTGCGGGCGGCGCGCGAAGCCGGGGTGCCGATTGGCTCCACCATCATCGATATCGCCGAGGAGGCGGACTCGCAGAACACGATTCGCGACCATCTCGAAACCGACGAGAAGAAGGTCAGCGCCTTCGTCTCGATCCAGCAGGGCTGCAACATGTCTTGCCACTTCTGCATCGTGCCCAAAACGCGCGGCGACGAGCGCTCGCGGCCGATGGAAGATATCGTCGCCGAGTGTCGCCATCTCGCCGAGCGGGGCGTCAAAGAGATCACGCTCCTCGGCCAGATCGTGACCAGCTACGGTCGGCGCGATTACCAGGGGATCGATGGCGTTTCGCCATTTGTGCAGCTCATCGAAAAGGTTCACGAGGTCGACGGGATCGAACGCATCCGCTTCACCTCGCCGCATCCGCGCGGGTTTAAGCAGGACCTCGTCGAGGCCTATGGTCGCCTGCCGAAACTGATGCCCTACGTGCACCTGCCGATGCAGAGTGGGAGTGACCAGATTCTGCGCGCCATGAATCGGCCCTACTCGCGCGAGCGTTACCGCGAAATAGTCGAAGCCCTGCGTGCCGTGACGCCGGACATGTATTTTTCGACAGACATCATTGTCGGCTTTCCGGGCGAGACCGAAGCCGACTTTCAGCTGACCAAGGAACTCTTCGCCGACTGCAATTTCGACATGGCCTACATCTTCAAATATTCCATCCGCACCGGTACGGTGGCGGAGGAGTTGGAGGATCAGCTGTCGGACGAAGTGAAAGAGCGCCGCAACCAGGAACTGCTGGACGTGCTGCGCGAGAATTCCAATCGTCGGAACCAATCGCTGGTCGGCACGACGCAACAGGTGTTGATCGAAGGCCCCGACAAAACGGGCGAACACTTCACGGGTCGCACCCCCGGCAACCGCGTCGTGATCCTCGACGCCGATCCCCGCCTCGTCGGCGAGATCGTGACCGTAGAAATCGACCGCGCGACTATCAGCACCCTCTACGGCGAGCTAGTCCTGGAAGGCGTAGCGGGGTAGGGGAGGGAAAAGGCGGTCGTCCCATTCCGCCCAATCCTACTCCTACTCTTACTCCTAATCTTAATCCTCCTCCCAGATTTTTTCTCCACCTCGTCCGATCTTAACCGACCCTCGCCCTCGCAAAAACATGACCCGCCAATTCGACCACGAAAAACTGATAGCGTATCAAGAGTCATTGCGGTTTGTGAGTTGGGTCGGTCCGGTTCTCGACGCGGTCCCGTCGAAATATGCGGCCAAGGATCAACTCGATCGGTCCTCGACCAGTGTGCCGCTCAATATCGCGGAAGGGAACGGCAAACGCTCCCGCCGCGATCGTTGCCGCTACCTAGATATTGCCCGCGGTTCGGCCGTAGAGTCGGCGGCCTGCCTCGATGTGATGGTCGCGCGTCAGATTATTTCAGCGCCGGAAGCTACGGCAGGAAAAGAGATCCTGCTCAGAGTGGTCGCGTTGGTTTCCGGACTTATCGCCTACTTTGATCCCGACAACGACGGCGCTTCTGTCGCCGAAGATCAATCGACTTACGGATCGTTACCGGCTGAGTTCTTGGAGTAAGAGTAGGAGTAGGATAAAGAGTAAGATAACCACCCACCCATGACCCTTTTCACCGCCACCCTCATTACCGGATTGCTGGTCCTCGCCTTCGGCGGGGCGCTCGCGCATCCGAACCCGGCGGTCGTCACGTCGATCAAACGCTTTCCCCGTTCGCGGCGGATGGCCTACGTGCTCTTCACGTTGGGGGCGGTTTGGTTTCTCTACCGGATCGCGCATCTCTCGGCCGCCGACTTTGGCGATTTCAAACGCCCGTTGTTCATCTTCTTCGCGGTCGTCGCCATCGCGGCGTTCAAATACGTGCCGGACTTCCTCGCCGTGCGCGGCACCTGTATTCTCGTGCTGCTGGGCGCCTCCGCTTTGCTCGATCCGGGTTACATGGTGTGGGAGTATGGCGAGCTGACCGATCTCGGCCGGATCTATTGGTATAAGATCGCGGTGTTTGTCGCGGTGGCCTTTGCGATCTACCTCGGCGCTTCGCCGTTCCGCCTGCGGGACTTCTTTGAGTGGCTCTATCGCAAACCCGGTCGCGCCCAGATCTTCGGCGGCGTGGTCGGCCTCTATGGCCTGTTGGTCACCGCCACGGCTTTCACTTACTAAGCGCAGGAGAGATGACGCAGATCGCAGCAGAGCAACCGGTCTTGTTGGTTTTGGCGGGCCCCGCCGGCTCGGGGAAAACTACCCTATGCGAGCGGATGGTGGCTGAGGTAGCCGGGTTCTCCCGCGTCGTCACCAGCACCACGCGCGACCCGCGTCCGGGGGAAGTAAATGGTCGGGACTACCACTTTTTCTCGCCCGCAGAATTTGACCAAAAAGTAGCCGCCGGAGCGTTCCTCGAGTGGGCGTGGGTCCACCGCAAGAACCGCTACGGCACCCTGGCTTCGGCCGTGATGGAGCCGCTCGCAGCGGGCCAGAGTTTGATCATCAATGTCGACGTGCAAGGCGTAGAAAACTTCCGTGCCGCCGCCCGAGAGAACGCGCTACTCGCCCGCCACATGGGCACGATTTACATCGATGTGCCGATCAATGAACTGCGCGTGCGCTTGGACGGTCGCGGCGAAACTGAAGCCGAGATCGAGCACCGGATGGTCACGGCGGCAGAAGAGCAGCAGGAGCGAGGCAAGTTTGATTTTGTGATCACCAGCGCGGCCAAAGAAACCGACTTCGCCGAGCTCGTAAAAATCTGGCGACAGGTCGTAGCCAAGGTCGCGTGAGTCGGTTCGACGACTTGAAGAATGGTTAGGCAATTCGTCACTAAGACGGCCTTGCTCTGCGCGAGTAGATGCGGTCGGCTGGAATTAATACCCCATGGAGTTTGTTTCCCGTCTTATTCGTGCCGGCCAGTTGGCTGGAGTGAGCTGCGCCCTAGCGACCGGTCTGTCGGCGGTCTCGCGGACGTTCCCCGACCAGATTGAGTTCAACCGCGATGTGCGACCGATCCTCGCCAACTCGTGCTTCAAGTGCCACGGACCCGACGCCGCCAACAACCGGTCGGAACTGAGGCTTGATCTATCCGAGTTCGCCACGGCGCCCCGGCAAACCAAAGACGGCGAAACGATCACCGCGATCGTGCCGGGCAGTATTGAGGAGTCCGAACTTTGGGCCCGGATCATGAGTCCGGAGCCCAATGTCGTGATGCCACCGCCCGACGCGTTACATCAACTCGAGGACTCCGATCGGCAAGTGCTCAAACGCTGGATCGAGCAGGGCGCCGCTTACGAGTCGCACTGGGCCTACATCGCCCCCGCGGCGGTTACTCCGCCGTCGGTGCCGAGTGAGCACGCGCGCAATCCCATCGACCACTTTGTCCAACAGCCGTTGGCCGCCCTCGGATTTGGCCCGTCGCTCCCCGCCGATTCGGTTACGTTGGCGCGGCGACTCGCGCTGGACCTCACGGGGTTGCCGCCGGACCCCGCTGATGTTGCTGCGTTAGCCGCTGATCCGTCGGACGAGAACTACGCCGCCTTTGTCGAACAACTCCTGCAGTCTCCGCACTACGGCGAGCGGATGGCGGTGCCGTGGTTGGATCTGGTCCGGTTCGCCGACACCGTCGGATTTCACGGCGATCAGCGGCAGAATATTTTTCCTTACCGCGACTACGTGATCGGAGCGTTCAATCGCAACCTGCCCTACGATCAATTCATTCGGGAACAGCTGGCCGGCGATCTCCTGCCCAACCCGACGGTCGATCAACGGGTCGCGACGGGGTTTAATCGACTCAACCTCATGACCCGCGAGGGCGGGGCGCAGCCCCAAGAGTATTTGGCTAAGTCGGCCGCGGATCGGGTGCGGGCCGTCTCCACGGCGTTCATGGGTTCCACCGTCGGCTGTGCCGAATGCCACGACCATAAATACGATCCGTTCACCGCCAACGATTTTTACAGCCTCGCCGCTTACTTCGCCGATGTGAAGCAATGGGGCGTGTATTCGGACTACCAATACACGCCGAATCCGGACTTAAAGGGGTTCAACAATGACTTTCCGTTCCCGCCAGAAATCGATGTGCCCTCCTCCTATCTCGCAGAACGGCGCGCCCGCTTGCAGCGGCGTTATCAGGACCGGGAGGCCACCGTGGTGGCGGCGATCCTAGCCGCCGCGCCCCAACGGGAATCCGTCGTAACGTGGGCCAGCGTGCATCGAGAAATCTTGGGCGGGGAGGCGTCCGCTTGGACGGTGATCCCCCTGCTCGGCGTCGAGCCCGCCGCCAATACCGCCATCGAACCGCTGCCCGACAGCAGCGTGCGGTTCAGCCGATTCGATCCCGACGTGAACCGCGGCCGCCAAGGCAGTGTGCTCACGCTAAACGCTCCGGCCGGCGATCTCGCCGCGGTGCGCGTGGAGGTGCTGCCGGATGAATCCGCGGGCGGTCGGGTCTCGGAACAGGATCTCGGAGTGTTCAATTTCCGACTCCAATTGAGTCTGCAGCGGGCGGGAGTCGGGGAACCGGTTGCGCTTGAAGTTGGGGGCGCCTACCCGGACCGGGATACCTGGAGTTATGACAACGCGTATCTCCAGACCTCCGTGCATGCGTTGTGGCGCTCCCGCCCGCAAGATGCGGAGGAAGCACAGGAAACGATCTGGCAACTGGCTGAGCCCGTGCAGCTGGCCGCAGGTGACCGTTTGATTGCGACAGTGTTGAGCAATGACGTGAGCCGCGTGCGGTTCAGTGTTTCGCCGGTGGGGTTGCGGCGCCCCGGTGAATCGCTGGCTCCCGCGATGGCGACTGCTGCGCAACGCCTGGAGACGCCCGCGACTTTGTCCGACGATGAGTGGGTTGCCCTTATTGAGGCCTACTTGGGCAGCGGCCGACAGGCGGACTATTATGCGGAGAGTTTGGTCGACCTGCGCGAGATCGTAGCGACTCGGGAGGGCTATGCTTTCACGATGGTGGCGGAAGCGGCTGAACCGCTGGTCACCCGCGTCTTGCCCCGCGGTGATTGGCAGGACGACTCGGGTGCAGTCGTGCAGCCGCACCCTCCGGCGTTTATGGTGAGCGAAGCGGCAGATCCCGACCGGCGGGCAACTCGGCTGGATCTCGCCGACTGGATTGCTTCGGCCGAAAACCCTCTCACGGCGCGGACATTTGTGAACCGACTTTGGCAGCAGTTCTTCGGCACCGGCCTATCCGCGGCCGTGGATGATCTTGGGATCCAGGGAGAGTATCCCAGCCACCCTGATTTGTTAGATTGGTTGGCGACTGAGTTCGTTGCTTCCGGCTGGGATGTGAAAGCGATGATCCGCCTCATCGTGGACTCGTCGACCTACCGGCAATCATCGCAACGCCGGCTCGATCTCGAAGAGGTAGATCCCGATAACCGGATGCTAGCCTACTTTCCGCCGCGTCGCTTGGAGGCCGAGTTTGTGCGCGATCAGGCGTTGCACGCCGCGGGTTTGCTCAACCGGGACATCGGCGGACCCAGCGCGCATCCGTATCAGCCATCCGAATATTACGAGTCGCTGAATTTCCCGTTGCGCAGATACCAAGCAGACGCCGGTGAGCTGCAGTATCGGCGCGGCCTCTACACCCATTGGCAGCGCACCTTCCTGCACCCGATGATGGCCAACTTCGACGCGCCCTCTCGCGAAGAATGCACGGCGGAACGCACCGTCTCCAATACGCCGCAACAGGCGCTCACCTTGCTCAATGATCCGACTTTCGTGGAAGCCGCCCGCGCCTTGGCGACCCGCACGTTGCGCGAGACGGGCGACCAGACTTTTGACCGGCAACTCGATGCCGCGTTCAAGCAGGTGCTCTCCCGCGCGCCGCAGCCCGCTGAAGTCACCGCGCTCCAAACCCTGCACGAGGCTCAGTTAGAAACCTACGCGGCGGCGCCCGACGCCGCGGTGGCCTTGGCCTCAATCGGCCAACTTCCCGTCGATGCTTCGGTGGATCCCGTCGCGCTGGCGGCTTGGACGCAGGTCGCCCGGGTGTTACTCAACCTCAACGAAGCCATCGTGCGCTACTAGACCCACTCCGTCATGATCACGCCTTCGGACCTCCAGTTTCTTCAGGATCAACAACGCTCGTGGTCGCGCCGCACGTTCTTGGGCAAGTCCGCGCAAGCGATCGGCACCCTGGCGTTGGGCTCTTTGATGAACCCGCGCTTACTGGCTGGGCCCGACCCCGCGCAACGCTGGCGGGGGATCCTGCCGTCGCCGCATTTTTACCCGCGCGCGAAGCGGGTGGTGCACCTCTGCATGGCCGGCGGGCCGTCGCACGTGGACCTCTTCGATCCGAAGCCCGAGCTTAATCGCCTCGACGGCCAACCCTTCCCAGAGTCGTTTACCGCCGGTCAGCAATTGGCGCAGTTGCAAGGCACGGAACTCTTGGCCCGGGGCTCGCCCGTCGGTTTTCGCCGTTGCGGGTTATCGGGTCAGTGGATCAGCGATTTGCTGCCTCATATCCAGACGATCGCCGATGATATTTGTATCGTGCGATCAATGCATACCGAGCAGATCAATCACGATCCTGCCCACGCCTTCATGAACGCGGGTTCGATCATCAAGGGCCGCCCCAGCATGGGTTCTTGGTTGATGTATGGACTCGGGAGCGAGGCGGAGAACCTCCCCGGTTATGTGGTCTTGGTGTCCAAGGAAAGCACCAGTGCCCAACCCATCTCGGCGCGCCAGTGGTCGGCGGGATTTTTGCCGAGTCGATTTCAAGGTATTCAGTTCCAGAGCAAGGGTGATCCCGTGCACTACGTGGGTAATCCGGACGGCGTCTGTCAGAGTACGCAGCGGCAGGTCATCGATGAGGTTGCCCGCCTCAACGGTCTGCATGCGGATGACTCGCTCGACCCCGAAATCGCCACGCGGGTCTCGCAATACGAACTCGCATTTAAGATGCAGACCAGTGTGCCGGAGCTGGCAGATATCAGCGAGGAGACGCCGGAGACGCTCGATCTCTATGGCATCAAAGAAGCCGGCGAGGGCACCTTCGCCTCGAATTGTTTGCTGGCGCGGCGGCTATTGGAGCGAGGCTCGCGGTTTGTGCAACTCTACCATCGTGGTTGGGACCATCATAACGCCATCGACTCCCGCATCGCTGCCGCTAGCCAGTCGGCCGATCAAGCTTCGGCGGCCCTCGTCAAAGATCTCAAACAGCGCGGCCTGCTTGAAGATACGTTGGTGATTTGGGGTGGTGAGTTTGGTCGCACGCCGATGGGGCAGGGCACCGGTCGCGATCACCACATCAATGCGTTTTCGATCTGGATGGCGGGTGGCGGTATTCGGCCCGGCGTGTCGTGGGGTTCTACGGATGAGTTGGGCTACCGTTATCTCGAAGATGGTCAGCAGGTCCACGTGCATGACCTGCACGCGACGATGTTGGCCTGTTTTGGCATCGACCACACCAAGCTCACTCATCGCTACCAAGGCCGCGACTTCCGCCTCACCGATGTGCATGGTCACGTGGTCCACGGTATCATGACCTGATGGGCCGATTGGAACTTTTTGCATGACTGACCTCACCCTGTTCATCGGTCGATTTCACCCCCTCGTGGTGCACGTGCCGATCGGCGTGTTGTTGCTGGTGGGCGTGGTAGAACTGATCGGTCGTTTCCGGCCGAACCTCCGGCTGCCAGACGGCGTGCGCACGGTGATCCTGATCGTCGCGGTGGTCAGCACACTGCTGGCGGCGGGCTGCGGTTGGTTGCTCGGACGCGATGGGGGTTACGACGAAGTCATCCTGGATCGGCACCGCATTCTGGGATTTGTGACGCTAGGTTTGACGGTCGGACTGCTGGTGGTGCGACGCTGGTATCAAGTCTATGGCGTGACATTGGTTTCGACGCTGATCGTGCTCATGTGGACGGGCCACAACGGTGGATCGATGACCCATGGCTCAGGTTATTTGGCCGAATACGCCCCACCGATCTTACGGCCCCTGCTGGGCGGAGGACCGCCCGGTCGACCCGCACCGGAGAGCCTAGCGCGGGCGGATGTCTTTCACGATGTGGTGCAGCCGGTGCTCAACGCGCGTTGTGTCGCTTGTCACGGTGACACGCGGATCGAAGGCGACCTGCGATTGGATTCCTTTGCGGCGATCATGGCGGGCGGAAAACACGGCGACGCGGTGATCGCCGGCGACCCGGCGGAAAGCCTGCTGCTGCAACGCCTTTACCTGCCCTTGGACGACAAGGAACACATGCCGCCCGCCGGCCGCCCGCAGCCCACCGATGCCGATATCGCCGTGCTGGAATGGTGGATCGCGAACGAAGCGCCCGAGCAGGGCAGCTTCCTCGCGCTCGCGCCAGACCCCGAGATTGTTGATGTCGTAGCGACTCAGCTGGGCCTGCCCCCCCCGGCCTTACCCGACCGGGCCACCGTGGTCGCGGCGGCACTGGTTTTAGAAAGACGCCTTGGAATCACGATTCGTCCGCTGTCGGCAGACGGACCCTGGCTCGCCGCGACGGCGCGGTTGCAGGGCGAGGAATTCGGCGACACCCAACTGGCCGAATTGGCCGAGATCGCCCCGGCGCTACGCCATCTCGATTTGGGCACTACGGCCGTGACCAATCGCGGACTCCAGCACCTCGCCCTCATGGCCGAGCTGCGCCGACTCCGCCTCGACGGGACCGCCATCACGGATGACGGCCTGATCGAACTCGTTTCCCTCAAACGTCTGACCTCCCTCAATCTGCACACCACCGCCATCACGGATGCTGGGGTGGCGCAACTCGTAGCATTGCAGCGCTTACGCCAACTCTACCTGTGGCAAACGTCAGCGACCCCCGCAGCGGTAGAAGCCCTAGCGACGAAGTTGGAAAACCGCCGCAAACTCGACCGCTACCGCACCCAAATCGCGACGAACCAACGCCTCATCGCCACCGAAACCTTCGCGTCAGATTTCGGCGCGTCGCTCTTCGAGACACCGACCCAAGAGCCAGAGTCATCCGACTACTGAACGGAGGAGATTTGAGCACGCGCCGCCTCTCCTTGGGAGGGATAGGCACGGTCCGGTCCGCAGCGGAGCAGCTCGGTTCTCTTTTTTACCTCCTGGGAAAAAGACAGCGTGGAGGCAGGATGGATTGGGTTACAGAGGACACGGAGTGAGCACCGCGTTTTGGGGAGAAACAAATTTCAGACGGCAGCTCAAATCAGCGGTGATTCAGAAATGAAGATACCGGAATAGACCCTCAGCTCTGTGCCCGCTGGGTCTCCTCGGTGAACGCGGTGACTTGGTTTGGAAACGAGATCGGAAGCCCTACGCAAGGGACGAACGCGCTGCGCGACCTACTCGCGACCCGTTCACATCAAGTTGAACAGGCGGGGGAGGGTTAGCGAAAGGGCGGGCCAGTAGGTGATGAGCAGCAACCCGACGACCATCGCGATGAAGAAGGGGATCATCGGGGGCACCACTTTCGCGATACTCGATTTACCCACGCTACAACTCACGAAGAGACAGGCGCCCACGGGTGGCGTGCACAGTCCGATGCAGAGGTTCGCAATCAGCACAATGCCGAACTGCACCGGATCCATGCCGAGCCCCACCACCACCGGCAGAAATATCGGAGTAAAAATCAGCACCGCCGGGGTCATGTCCATGAACGTGCCGACAACGAGCAGCAGCACGTTGATCAGGAGCAGGATGAGCAACGGGTTGCTGGAGAGCTCGAGTAGCGCAGCGCTCACCATCTGCGGCACGCGCTCCGATGCCAGCACCCAGCTCATCGCCTGACTCGTGCCGACCAACAGCATGACGACCGCCGTGGTTTTGGCGGCTTTAAGCAAAATCTCAGGTAGGCGTCCGGGAGAAATTTCCCGATAGACCACCACGCCCAAAACCAACGCGTAGGCGACCGCAATGGCCGACGCTTCGGTGGCCGAAAACACCCCGCCCAAGATGCCGCCCATCACGATGATAACGAGCAGCAGACTCGGCAATGCACCCCAAAACGCCGACCCGATTTGAGGGAGTTCGACGAGGGCGTTCGGACCACGGAGCGCGCCGTTGCGCAGAGTGAGCATGAGGCTCACTCCCATGATCAGCAGGCCGACGATGATGCCCGGCAGCACCCCGGCGAGGAACAGCGCTGCCACCGACACATTGCCCGCGACCACGGCGTAAACGATCATGATGTTGCTGGGGGGAATCAGCAGTCCGGTGGTGGCGGATGTCGCCGTCAACGCGACGGCGAACTCGCGCTTATAACCCTTGGCTTCCATCTCGGGAATGAGCGACCCACCGATGGAAGAAACCGCGGCGGCAGCGGACCCAGATACCGCGCCAAACATCATGCAGGTGAGGGTGTTCACATAGGCGAGACCACCGGGTAGCCGTCCCACCATGGCGTAGGCGAAATTGGTTAACCGTCGCGCCATGCCGCCTTCGCCCATGAGTCCACCCGCCAACACGAAGAAGGGAATCGCCAGTAGCGGGAAACTCGCGATGCCCGACGACATGCGTTGGGCCAAGACGTAGCCATTTGCCTCGCCGCCCAGGCTCACCAACGTACCTGCCGCCGCCAGTCCGATGCACACCGCCACCGGCGTGTTGAGCACCAGCAGACCTACGAACAGGACCAAGAGGATAAGCACTTCCACGGTCATAGGATCTCCTTGCCCGTCTGGTCTGCCGCGGCGGTCGTTCGCCCGGTGACCAAGTGCTCGATCGCAAATGCGATAATGAACATCCCACTGAGCGGCACGACGGTATTGAGGTAACCGACTTTCCAGCCCATCGCCGGAGTGACTTGCCCGGATCGCAGGGTTTCGATCACCAACATCGACCCGCCATAGACGAGGATGAAACCCGCGAAAATGATGACGGCCATTTCAGCGACGATGGCCGCCAGTCGTCGGGCGCGGGGATCAAGTTTGCCGACAAAATAATCCACCCCGAGATGGCCGCGCTCGCGAAACATCAACGCGCCGCCGAGCAAGGACACCCAGACCAGCGCATGGATGGCGAACTCCTCCGTCCACCGGCTTTGGGTGCCGACGACGTAGCGCGATACCACGCCCCACAACACATCGAGCGTGAGGGCGGCGAACAGCACGATGGTGATCCACTGCAACCCGACCACCACGTGGTTCCAAGCGCGGTGGCCCGGCGAGATTCCTCCGTTCGGTGGCGCACTCATTGCAGTTCCCGGATGCGGGCGGCGAGGTCTCCGATCGGGGTGCCTTCGAACTGCGCGTAGAGCGGTTTTGTCGCCGCGATGAAGGGCGCTTTGTCGGGATAGTAAATGGTCACGCCAGCGGCCTCCACGGCGGCTAGCGCCTCGATGGTTTTCTCCTGCCAAAGCGTGCGTTGGAAGCTGACAGATTCATTGGCGGCCTGCGTCACCCACTGCTGTTGGCGCGCCGAAAGCGAGACCCACACCACTTGGCTGAAGATGACCATATCGGGAATTCGCGTGTGCTCGTCCAACGAGTAGTGCTTGGCCACTTCGTAGTGGCGGCTGGAGAGGAGGGAAGGCGGATTGTTCTCCGCGCCATCGACCATGCGTTGTTGCAACGCGGTGTAGAGTTCGCCCCAAGGAATCGGCGTGGGCGCGCCGCCCAGCGTGGAGATCAGATCCATCGCCATCCGGCTTTGCAGGGTGCGAAATTTAAGCCCCTGCACATCTTCCGGCCTGAGGATCGGTCCATCGATGGAGTAGAAACTGCGGCTGCCGGAATCGTAGTAACACAATCCGTGAATGCCGACGGATTCGCCGGCCGCCAGCAGTTGGCGGCCGATCGAACTCTCCAGCACTTTCCAATAGTGGGCATCGTCGTAGAACAGGTAAGGCATCCCAAATACGGCCATTTCCGGCACAAAGCCCTCCATCGCGGCGGCGGAGGTTTTCACCATGGCGAGGGCACCGCGTTGGAGTTGGGCCACCGTCTCGGGTTCCGAGCCGAGTTGGCCGTTGGGGAAAATCTGAATTTCCATTTCGCCGCCGGAGAGTTCGTCCAACCGTTGCGCCATGAACGCCATTGCCGTGTGCACGGGGTGCGATTGATCCAAGGCATGGGCCAGCTTGAGCACGGTCCGGGATGCATCGCCGCTGCGGTGACTGGCCCGCTGCAAAAAGATGAAAGCCGTCGCGGCGAGCAGAGCGCCCAGCACTAAGCCGACTACTAAAAATGAAGTTTCCTTACGCATGACCAGAGAGAGGCAGAGGGGGGTAGAACTAAGATGGGGGCGCGCGTCTGCGGGGTGCGACCGAGATGAGGGGTAAATAAACTCGGGGTAAAGTTTCAGCAGGCTCCTTCAGAGGCTCAGCGTGGTAGGCCCTCCGGGATTCGAACCCGGAACCAAGGGATTATGAGTCCCCTGCTCTAACCATTGAGCTAAAGGCCCCCAACGGCCGCCATCATTTGAGGCTTTCGGTCATCGCGTCCAGTATGGAAATTCACCGGGGCGGGCGTCCTCGATGCGGCCATCAGATTCCGCGGCCGGGGGCTAGGCCTGAAAACGGTGATCTAACATTATGGCATGCTGGCTCAAGAATCGAGCTGAATGTCCCCAAACCGATCAGACTGACCTTCAAATTCGATCCGTGGTTGCCGCGACATTTGTAGAACAAAAGAGAGGCTACGGATTTGACCAACCACAAACTACAACGCCTGACCCCTTCCGGCTCCCTGACCCCTTCCGGCTCCCCCTCCCACGAGACAACAACAAATGATCCCGGGGAGTTGAGTCGATTTATATGAGGCTTAAGGAGCGCAACTCCGGCAGCAGTGCAAAACGCACACGCGATAGCACGCTGGTCGGTTCCTTCTCGCAAGACACGTTGTAACCTAGGTCTGGCTTTCTCGTTTGGATCGCTGGAGTGGAAGGTAACTTTCATGGCAAATGGACTCCCTAAGCGACGATCTCCATCAGCTTATCGTAGCTGTTGACCATGTCGTATTTGACTTGGTCGGAAGAGATCTTGGCGAAGAATTTTTTGG
>Ga0075118_10001114_pt1 | contig 20362 bp, 17 predicted proteins | sample AntAceMetag02UKE_FD_69794 | JGI IMG/M metagenome (GOLD analysis project Ga0075118, IMG submission 69794) | Saline lake microbial communities from Ace Lake, Antarctica - Antarctic Ace Lake Metagenome 02UKE | ecosystem: Environmental > Aquatic > Non-marine Saline and Alkaline > Saline | place...
GGCTGAGCGGCTGCGTCCTGTTGCGGTGACCGATTTTAGCGAGCTGGTCCAGGTATTGAACTTCGATTGCGCTCGATTCGTGCAATCGCTGCAGACCCAACTGGCATATGAAGGCGGAGTCTAACCTGACGGAGGCGCTACGCGCCGTGGTGGACAAGATTGATGCCACGGTGAGGGCGGGCAACTATGAGGGGCCGCCCATCGACATGATTCTCGCCGGAGGTCTGGCGATGCACCACTACTCGCGTTCCCGTTACACCCACGATATTGACGCGTCGTTTTCGCGCCGGATTATTCTGCCGGTGAAGGACCTGGCGACCCAGTTCGTCGGCGCTGACGGCAAGCCGTCGATTCTGTATTTCGACAATAATTACAATCCGACATTTGGCCTCATGCATCCGGACTACGAGCAGGATGCGAAGGAGTGGCAGGGCATTGGCAATGAACAGCGGATCGTCAAATTGCGGGTACTTGCCCCCGTTGATCTCGCACTGTCAAAAATCTCCCGTCTCTCCGAACAGGACCAAGAGGATATCATGACGTTGGCCAAGCTGGGCTTGATCAATGCAGCTGCGGTGCGTGATCGCGCCGAGGAGGCGATGAAGTATTACGTTGGGAACAAAACACCGGTTCTCACCAGCATCGACTTGGTTTGCCGATCCATGACCGGGGCTGGTCAGCGAAACCGGCCGTCCACCGGCCCCGCACTTTAGGCCGCAAAAGCTCTCCATTTCGAGTCGAGTTGTTTGGACCGGTCCATGCTGTCCACCCCGATAAAGCTAAATTATCCTTTTAAAAGTATGCAAGTATGGTAAATATAGGACCATGGTGAGATTCGATAAACCCTGTCATGCATTGCAAGGTGCCGTGGAGTATTTTCGCGAGCATCTGCGGGTAGGGGACTATTTGACCGAGCAAGGGAAAGTGGAAATGTCATGGTTTGGGGAAGGCACGAATTTGCTGGGGTTGGTGGGTGGCTGCGATTTGGAAACCTTTCGTCGTCTATGTGAAGGACGACATCCGTGGTCAGATGAGCGACTTGGTGTGCGGCAAAAATCTAACCGTCGCTTATGCTACTTTGGGCAAATTTCTGCGCCCAAGGACGTTTCTATTGCTTACCTGGTCGGCGGCGATCAGCGGATTGCCAATTGGTGGAATGAAGCCGTGCGCGAGACCTTACACGAAATCGAAGCAACTATGGCAACTCGGGTGCGCAAGAAGGGCGAAAACTCCGACCGAGTGACCGGCAATATGGTTGCCGCAATGGTGACGCACGACGCCAGCCGGGCGCTAGACCCCCAACTCCACACCCACCTTTGCATCATGAATCTGACATGGGATGCCGCCGAACGAAGATGGAAAGGAGTTCAGCCATCTGGGTTCTATCGGCATCCAGGATACTTTCGGGAAGTCTGTTACAACAAACTGGCCGGGCGGATGTTGGCTGGTGGCTATCGCTTGGAGTCGGCCCGAGGGGTTGGTTTCAACCTGGTAGGCTTTCCTGCGGATTTACGGACCCGGTTCAGTAAACGCCGTGAACAGATTCTGCGCCTAGCCCAACAAGCTGGGGTCTCGTCTCAGGCGGAGTTGCAGGCCATCACGGCCAAGAGCCGAGCGAGCAAAACGCAGGCTACGGCCAGCGATCTGCGGGAAGGCTGGCTACGGGAGGCGGGGTCTTGCCTCAAACCGCTTCGCCGAATGGTTGCCACCGCGACGATGCGTCATCCACCTGTGGAGGAGGTCCTCCCGTCAGATTCATTAGCCTCAGCGGAGGCTCACGTATTCGAGCGCAGAGCGGTGGTAGATGAACGGGTGTTGCTGCGAGAGGCGCTGGTGCATGGCCGGGGTCGGCTTTCTTTGACTGGTCTGAAGGAAGGCCTTGTTGATCGGGTGGGTTCAGGCGACCTCCTGAAACACGGTGCACTGATGGGGTCTCCGGACGCAATGCGGTGTGAACAAGAATTCCTCGATTGGGCGGAGAAGCACCGGGATGCCTGTCGGTCGCTGGGAACTCAACCCGTCGCCCCGTCGAACGATGGGGCGGCAAGGGTTGTCGCCGGAATACTGGCATCCAGCTCTCGAGTGGTCATCCTCCAAGGCGATGCCGGAACCGGGAAAACCACGTGTCTGAAGACTATAGTTGCGAATATCCAGGCCGGGGGCTCCGACGTGTTCGGATGTGCACCGACAACCGGAGCAGCCGAAGTTCTGCGGGCGGAACTCACGCCATCAGCGGATACGCTGCAACAGCTCCTGGTGAATTCAACCCTGCAGGCCTCCGTGCGAGGGCGAGTCATCATTGTAGACGAAGCAGGCCTGATTTCCTCGCGGCAGATGCGGGACCTATGTCGGCTGGCGGAAACGAACAACAATCGCTTGCTGCTGGTCGGCGACACCAAGCAACACTCGTCGGTTGAGGCCGGTGATGCCCTTCGCTGCCTGCAACAGTATGCGAACACTCCGGTGTTTCGCCTCACCAAAATTCACCGTCAAAAGGATCCAGCCTATCGTGAGGCGGTGGCGCTGTTGGCGGCCGGAAAAGCACAAGCAGGTTTCGATGCCTTCGCTCAGTTGGGTGCAATCGTTGAAATCCCGGATTCTCCTGACCTCCTCCGAACGGCTGCCGAGGATTATGTTCATACGATCACCAGCGGGAAAAGCTGCTTAGCGATTTCGCCGGTATGGTCGGAAATCCATGCGTTTGGCGCTGAAGTCAGAACGAACCTCAAGTCCACCAATCAAATCATGGGACCGGAAGTCATGATACCTACGCTTAATTCCATGCAGTGGACTCGGGAGGAACGGCGGAGACTCAGCGGCTACGAACCGGGTGATGTGCTCACCTTCCGCCGCGCGACCTCCGCCTTTGAGGGCGGCGAATCAGTGGTGGTGGTTCGGCGTGAAGCGGACGCGCTGTTAATTCGCTCGGAATCTGGACGCGAGCGTCGGTTTGATCCCAGAATGAGCGACCAGTTTGATGTCGGCACCATTCGTGAAATCGCCGTGGCGGTGGGAGACCGTTTGCTCATCCGGGCGAATCGACGGCAGTCTCGATTGAAGAATGGCGATATTGTCGAAGTAGCGGAGATCACCCCTACCGGCAAAATTACCCTTACCGATGGACGGATCATACCATTAAACTTCCGGCAGTTCAGCCATGGCTACGCCACGACTTCGCACGCTGCTCAAGGTAAGACCGTGCAATGTGGACTGCTTTTCATGGCAGACGCAGGCATTGCTTCGGCGAATCTGAAACAAGCGTACGTCAGCAATTCTCGATTCGTAGAAACCCAGAAAATATACACCACGGATCGGGTCGCTGCGCGAGCGGCTATAGCCCGATCTGGTGACCGGCTCTTGGCTATGGAGATGGAACCCTCACTGGAGACAGCTACGAGCGCCCGGCGCTCGTTTCTGGCTGAACTCTATTCGCAGGGATCGCCCTCCGGAACCGACATGCTTCGCGGGTGGAGCGATGGAATTTCAACCACGGGCGCAAGTCTCGGCACAATTGGGAGCGGTTGATAGTGAAACCAAGTGAAACAGATACCAGTTCATGGGGGCGGCTCTCCAGCGAAGGTCGGAGTGCGGCGGTGGTTCGGTTTGTGCTGCGGGATCGAACCGTGTCCTTTCCGTATCATACTTTGATTCGGTGGGAGTATTCGATCGGTGAAACCGAAACACTCTCGATATATGCAGGAACGACTCTGATCACCCTCCGAGGGAGACGGCTTGGTCTACTCCGGGATGGATTGGATACCACCCGTTTGGATCAAGTCCGAGCCCAAGGTGAACGCGCCGCGTTGCGGACCGCGTCGAATGAAACTTGGGTGCAGGGGATTGTGATTTCCTCAACCGAAACTTTGCAAAACCAGAAAATTCGTTAGCCAATGGCTCATCTTTCGGAATCACGAAACATGCCGGTTCGACGGCTGACCTACTCAGTTGAGGAATCTGCGTATGCGTTGGGTGTCAGCAAGCCAACCATCTACCGATTGATTGCCCGCAACATTCTTAGACCCATCCCCGGGCTCAGGCATAAACTCATTCCCTGTGACCAGGTGCAGCGGTTTGTTGCGGGTGAAATTAAGATTGGCTCAAACTGACGCGACCGGCTCCGGCACTGTTACACTATTTGCTTCAGGTTTAGATTTCCGGCGAATCAGATCCATTTCTGTCCGTGGTTTTGATCGCCTGAATCTTCACGCTACCGAAATACGCGTTAAATCGCGCCGGAGAAATCGGAGTTGTAGAAAAGTAAATTTGGTCCGTTTCGAAAAGGGTTTGAAACCGAGGTCCTCTCTGGTTTCTGGCCCGAAGGATTCCTCGTTTGCTACCAATCTTTGACCGCAGGAGCTATAAAAGTCGGTTCTGAAAAAGGGCCATTCAAGCGGGACACCAGCGAGCCGATTGGCTGGAGATGATCCGCCGAAGTGAAAGAAAAAGGGCACAAAGGAAGGCTAACAGCTTCCCGAAGTTCATGGCGGCGGCGCTCAAGAGGATATTGAGCGCGTCGCCCTCGGTTCCTTTCAATCGGTTGCGCTCCAACCGGTGATCGTGTTTGAGGTGTCCAATGGTCGGTTCGACGGCCGCGCGGCGTTTCATCCATCGCCACACCCGTTTAGGGATCTGGCCGCGTTTTCGGCGATCGACGAGCACCTCGGTGCTCCCGGTGTAATCGTGTCCGCGGTAACCCATGTCCACGTGGATCTTTTTGATGTCATCGGTTTTAGGATACAGGCGCGCTACTTGATTCATTTGGGCCTTGAGCGTGTGCCCGTCATAGGGATTACCTGGCAAACTTAAAGCTCCCAACAACCAGCCTCCCTTGCTCGTGCTCGCGACACTCGCCTTTTGGCCAAACTCATATTTGCGACCTGCTTTGCCTTTGGCGATGCACGCAATCTGAGGCTCATGCACGCTGTAAACCTTGTGCTTGTCGGTGCGCTTTTGCGTGTGGATGCGTCGGCTCGTATCGAGCAAGGCTTGGAGCGACGCTGGCACGCCTTGGCGTTGGATCTCCCGGATCACTCGGCCTAGGTTCGTGCGTAATTTACGGGTGCACGCTTTTGAGCGGCGCATCTGGCGTGCATGCGCATAGCGCCCGGACATCATCAGCAACCTACGACCCACGCGCTGGTAACTTTGCTTGATCGTGAGTCCCTCCTTGCGGGCCTGCTGAACCAACCGTTGCCGCGCCCGGTCATAGAGGCGTGCATCGGTCGGGTGGCGCACGGCTTTGGTCTGCACCGTGGTGTCCACATTCACGTGCGTCAGTTGGGAGCGATGCATCGCTTTCATCTTTACCGCCGTATCGATCGTTGCCTTTAACATCACTTCGGCTCCGGCCTCGCCCAGACGCTTGCGCCACCGCGTCATACTCGAGGGATCTATCGGCATCTGGTGCTCAAAATACTGCCGGCCACTGAAGTGCTGCCAATACGGGTTCTCCACCCATCCCGCCACCACCGCTTCATCGCTCAAATCGTGCTGATACTTCAAGTAATGCAGCGCCACCATCAACCGGGTATCAATCCCCGGCGCTCCCGTATGGTCATCGTAGGTCCCGGCCAACTGCTCCTCGAATACCGTCCAGTTGATCCGCCCGGCGAGCTTCACCAGCGGGTGCCCTGCATCCACTAAAAACGATAGCTCAACTCGAAACAGTTCCCTTTGTGGCGAATGAATCACGCTCTTTGGCTTCATAAGTTTTCCCAGTTTTATCGGTTTTCTAAACGACTTACTGGGATAATAATAGACCATATAGATACTTCAACATATTATTACACAATAGGTTAAGCATTTTTCAGGACCGACTATAAAAGCTGCAGGTTTGAAGAAAGACGGGAGCAACAAGTTCCGTCACTCCTTCGCCAGCTACCACTACGACTTAACCCAAAACGGTCCCCGGGCCATTGCGGAGCTCGGCCACTTTTCAGGAACGCAGCTGCTCTTTGAGCACAATTTTTCTCGTAACCCGGACCACCATTGCCGATCTCCAATATGCCCCTCTTTCGCAGACAAATCGTACCATATCACAAGTAGAGGTGGATGGGGCATTCATTTTGGGGCATTCATTTGCGGGGTGTAGGACGGTGCGTTTTCATGGCAACGAGGTTATTGGATTGCAATTGGTGATGAATAATTAGGAATCGAAACCATTTTCAAAATGAATTAACATTCTATCAGGTAGATATGAGTAGTCGCAATCCCAAGCTGTATATCTGGTCAATCACTGCTGCCCTCACGGGCTTTCTATTCGGATTTGATACGGTTGTCATTTCTGGAGCCGAACAGACTATCCAAGCGCTGTGGGGTCTGGAGGCGGGCATTCATGGTCTGGCGATGAGCATGGCGTTATGGGGAACGGTTCTCGGCTCATTGATCGGGGCCTGGCCGACCGATAATTTTGGCCGCAAACCAACTTTGCTTTGGATTGGGGTGCTTTACCTCACTTCTGCGGTTTGGTCCGGTGCCGCGACTGATGTGTACTCCTTCATGGTTGCGCGATTCATTGGCGGAATTGGCGTGGGGATTTCGACGGTAGCGGCACCGCTATTCATCGCCGAAATTGCCCCGGCCGATAAGCGCGGTCGATTAGCGGGTATGTTTCAATTCAATATCGTGTTTGGAATCCTTGTTGCCTTCGTATCGAACCATTTCCTCGGCGGAGTCGGCGATAGCGCCTGGCGTTGGATGCTGGGTGTCGAAGCGATTCCGGCTCTGATTTTCACGGTGATGTGTTTCAGTTTGCCCGAGAGTCCGCGTTGGTTGATCGGGAAAAAAGGGGACAAGGAAGGTGGGTTGGCGGTGTTAAAACTCGTGTATCCGGAGTTTTCGAGCGAAGACCTACGGGCGAAAGTTATGGAAATTGCGCGGGCGGGAGAGGATCAATCGGATCGGGGTGGTTTTTGGGGTTCACGGCTCGGGACGCCCATCTCGCTGGCGTTCTTTATCGCATTCTTTAACCAACTCTCTGGCATCAATGCAGTTCTTTATTTTGCCCCCCGCATTTTCGAGATGACGGGGCTTGGGGAGAAAGCAGCGCTGCTGCAATCGGTTGGAATCGGAATCACCAACTTGATTTTCACCTTTGTTGGTTTGTGGCTGATTGATCGATTGGGGCGACGCACGCTACTTTACATCGGGTCGTTTGGTTACATCGCTTCGCTCGGGCTGTGTACTTGGGCATTTCAGACGGAAAATTTCGCCATCGTGCCCACGTGTATCTTTGCTTTCATCGCGGCCCATGCGGTAGGTCAAGGTGCTGTAATTTGGGTATTTATTTCGGAGATATTCCCGAACCGAAACCGAGCGCAGGGACAATCACTCGGTAGTTTCACGCATTGGATTTTTGCGGCTCTCTTGACACTGTTCTTTCCAACTATGGTGGAGAAATTAGACCCCGGTACAGTGTTTGGGTTCTTCACATTTATGATGGTGATGCAGCTGATCTGGGTGAAGTTGAAAGTGCCGGAAACCAAGGGACGTTTGTTGGAGCAGATTGAGCAAGAGCTTGATGTCGCGAAATGATTCCGTTCGAAAATCATTTCGCGAGAAGAGGTTTTGTGAAATCATTTCCCAGCAGTGTCACGCTTTGACGAAGCCCACGGAATTTTACCGGCGTTGCGGCGATATTCGGCAAAAGTTTTCGAATCTTAACCCGAGTTCCGCAGCCCGAAAAGAGGATTGTTGCAAATGAAGCACGCTTGCTTTTCACGGGGTGGTTTTAGTCACTACATTGCTTATGTCTCGGGTGGCCTTGGGAGTGTGTAGACTCAAATGAGCGAGGGATTTGGGCAGGGGTGGTGAGGTGGACCCCATCGATTGGACAAGTCGGGTCCAAGAGCAGATGATTCTCCTAGCTAATCAGGCGAGTGCCTAATCGGTGGTGGGCCAATCAATGCTGCATCTTGCTGCAATCGGCTTTGACCTCCACGCCGATGCAGAGCCTACGCTGACTCGCGCTCGCGGGAGAGCGTTGGGCCGCGCGCCTTGAGTGAGATTGCGACTCAAGCTGGTCAAAATCGGTGTGGTAATCGTGCGCTCGGCAATGGGTGTACGAGTGCATCTGAGCACACACGGACCATCCTTGTCGTGAGATCTTCCTGCACTCCTGCGGTGCTTTATCCTCATGAAGTTCAGGAAATTGCGCGCGAGGTGGTTTCCCGAGTGATCGGGGGAAATGGCCCCACCCAATGTCGCCGCTAAATATTGCGTCATTCGTCACCAATGCGCCGCCGCAATTCCTCTCTTGGGTCTCAGCACCCGACCAACCCGACCAGAACGCCTTCATGCAAAATGCGGTCTAACTTGTTTGCTAGGGACGCGTCTGATTCACTTTCCTAGACACCGCTCGAAACCGAAAGATCCAGCTAGTTTTCCTTTCGGAAATCATAAATAATTAACAATCAATAGGATAAAATTAAAACCGGAGGGGGAAAGGCTCAGTTAAAAAAATCATTTGTTATTGACATAAGGTATTTTAGGCTGCCGTATGGTCGCATCGGGTAAAAGTGACGCTCACACTTAATCTTACTCGAGCATGTAGAGTTCGCCTACTCAGTGGCACGTTACCTTGAGCAAATACAAACCTCGCCCCCCCCCAAACTAAGTACCCTATGAAACTAAAAAATACCCAAACTGGGTTGATGCTGCTCCTCGCCACATTCTCTTTGGCCAGCAGTATAAGCCTAATAGCACAATCCGCGTCTAAGGATGGAACAACATCTGGAGATTTAGGTGAAAATGAAAACGAGGATGTCGTTGTCCTAACTCCATTCACCGTTAGCACGACTGCCAATACAGGTTATGGTGCGATGCAGGCTTCCTCTGGACGTCTTGGTGAACTTTATATTGATACGCCTCAAGCTACATCAATTATTACAAGCGAGATCATGAAAGATGCTAAGCTAGATAGCTCTTATAACGCGCTGAAATTTGTTGCCAATGCGACGCAGACACAATCCGGACATAATCCGGACATAATCCGGGCTACAACATCCGTGGTGTTAGTACTGGAGAAATTTTCTACGATGGGTTTGGTATTGGCGGAAACGCGGCTATGGACACGGCATTTTTTGATCGAGTTGAAGTTGTCAAGGGGCCAGCTACGGCCGGCTATGGACGCGGTAATCCAGCGGGCTTTATAAATTTTGTCTCCAAGGCCCCTCTCTTCACTAACAGTACTCAGGTGGAGGCGTCAATTGGAACCGGGGGGGAAGTTTCAAATCGGAGAGTAGTGTTGGATAACAACGGGTTCGTCTCAAAAGATGGCAAGACTGCCTATCGTTTGGTTTCAGTTTATTCGAAGGGTAGTGGGACGAAAGAAGGAAGCAGTTTCGAGCGAGCAGGCGCTCAATTGGCAGTTCAACACAACCTTCGTAACGGCCAAATTATCGCCACGACAAATATTTATAACAATCATAATCCTAGCGTTATCGGAGCGGATCTTTCCAATGCTGAGACCTATGAGAAATATCTATATAATTTTTACGCTCCAGGCACCTTACCGAGTCACACACTTTTTCCTGATGCCGATGTATCCCTTATTCCCAATGATATCGGGATTCTCGACCAAGGCATGGTCTCATCCCTGGTGCTTAATTACAATCTTTCAGATAATTGGAGTACTCGCCAGGCAATCAACTTTGTTGATCGAACCCTTGATGGGACGTGGAGTGGACCAGCAGCTGAAGTGTACGATCCAGTAACTGAGCTGGGAAGAGCTTTCGTTTTTAGATACTACAGCGAACGAAGGTCAGTGACGTATCAAAGTGATTTTCTTTATCAGTTTGAAAATGCGGCCACGAATAGTAATTATAAATTGTTGTTTGGTGCCGATTATTCCGATAGCTCCAACCAGAGTTATCGTCCGGTCACGAATTCCGCGCCTGCTCCACTAATCCCCTGGAACCCCGATTTAGCAACCTACTCCTTCCCCTTGGATGTGGCAAAATTGGGCACCCGTACCACGGGTGTTAATAAGAGTGTCTACGCACAGCTGACCGCTAACTTCCTGGATGAGAGACTCCGAGCGTCGGCAGCCGTTCGCAAAAACTATTTCGATCTGGAAACTCGAAATGTTGCTACCGATGCGGTAACGTCTAAAACCAAGAACGACACCCCTTTGTTCGGAACGTATTCTTTGCTGTTTAAAGCGACACCGACGTTTTCTCTATACGCAACGAAGGCGAAATATCAGGAACCTGCTAGAACGGCCAATTTATATCGGGGCCTGCCTGCAGGTGACCCTAGATTGCTTGAGGTGATTACTGTGCAGCCAACAACGGATATGACGGAGTTTGGACTAAAAGGAACATTCTTGGATGATAAAATCGCATTTACCGTCGCTCGCTACAAAACAGAAAATACTGGATCAACAGGTTACACGCTTCTACCGAAAGTGATTATCGATGGAATCATTGTACATGCTAGTGTCGGGTACGAGAACGTATCCTCAACTGAAGGCTGGGAATTCGAGGTATTCGGAAAAATATCGGAGAGACTCACGTTAATGGCAGGCGGCGGGATTCAAGATGGGACTGCTACTTCTCCCGATCAGCCCGACGCGTTAGGAGAGACGAGAGTTCTTACCTTCAACAATGATCCTGGTGATGCCCTCTTTGCCCGCCTCAAATACACGTTTGGTCCTTCTCCCGAGGTCGGATTGATGCTGGTTGCTGGAATTAAAACTTATTTCAAAGGATGGACCTACTGGTATGGTTCAACTCCTAACAATACAGCTAGCCAGACATATTCTAAAACCGATTCGGTGGTCGATATGGGGCTTTCGTATGGCCTAAAAGGGGGGAAATATCGCATCGGTTTAGACGTGACCAACGGGTTTCATCCAGATGCTTCAGTTCACACTTTCGGCGGTCAAAGCACTGAAAGTGGAAGGCTGGTATTTTTGACTTTTGATGCCAAATTCTAAGCTCAAACTGTGATCGCGATTGGCCAAAGGTCCGGGATTTTTCCCGACTGGATACCAATCGCGATTATGGGATTTTGGGGGCCGTCGCTAACGACGGCCTCTTTTTCTGGACAGCGCGCCTGTCGGATTCGGGATCTGGTCGGACCCGTTTTTGTGGGATCAGACTGGGCAAGGTAGCGAGCCCACCCATGGTGAAACCGGATCGAGCGCTGCTCGGGGCAGAGTGGTCAACTGAAGCCTTTTGCCGTCGGCCATCGTGGACGCTAGGGGAATAGCCCTACCAAAGTAACACAGAGCACTGGTCTCGTCTCTCCCTCAACTTCCCCATCGACGTTCGACAATCTAGTCTCCCTATCCATGAATTCATCGACCCGATATTCCTCTTTGTTCGGCATGCTCGTCTTGGTGAGTCTGACGGCCCTCTTGACCAACATCCGGGCGGCGACCGAATCTTACCCGTCTCCCGTGCCCAGACAGATGTTCTCGGAAACCCTCGCTGAACAGGAAGAAGAGCTTAAAACTAATGCACAAATGCTGCGCTTCGCGGCATCGCGGACAAAACTGGCGGCGGATCGCTACCGACCAATTTACCACTTCGTCAGCCCAGAGAGCCAGATGAACGATCCGAATGGCCTCTGCTTTTGGCAGGGCCGCTGGCACATGTTTTACCAGGGGTATCCGCCGGATGAGTTTCCCGACCCGGTGGATCTTGCCAAGCGCCGCCAGCACTGGGGGCATGCAGTCAGCGACGATCTGGTTCACTGGCGGGATCTGCCTTACGCCATATATCCGGGTATTGAAAAGATGAGTTTTTCCGGGGGAGTAGTCGTCGAGGAGAAACAAGTTGTGGCGTATTATCCCGGAATTGGCGCGGGACAGATGGTGGCCATCGCCAAGGATCCTCTACTTCTGAATTGGCAGAAAATTCCCGAGAATCCGGTCCGCTCACCGTCAGGCGATTCCTGCATTTGGAAGGAAGGTGACATTTACTACGGCCTCGTGGGAGCCAATCATTTGGTTTCTTCCAAGAATCTAGTCGATTGGGCCTCTCACGGTGCGTTTCTGGAAGACAATCCGTTTCCGCTGGTCTCTCTGAATGGCTCAAACCCTTGGATAGATGCCACCGCGTGCCCCGGTTTTGTTCCCATTGGCAGCAAGCACCTGCTCGTATCCTTCAGCCATGCTACGGGCGGTCAATACCTGCTCGGAGACTACAACCAGCAAAGCCACAAATTTAAGCCGTATGCCCAAGGCCGATTCAATCATGGGACGGTTTCCCCCGCCGGCGTTCATGCGCCGTCCGTGGCGGCGGATGGCAAGGGCGGCGTCATCAATATTCTCAACATCAACGACGGCGAAAGCAGCAAGGAATGGGACCAGATCATGTCCCTCGCACAGCGGTTAACCTTAGGGCCGGATTCATTGCTCAGGATCGCACCAGTGGAAGCGGTGGCTTCCCTGAGAGGCGAACACCAACGAATCGGCGAGACCGTCCTGCCAGCCAACAAGGAAGTTGTATTGGAATCGATCAAAGGGAACACGATGGAATTGGAAGTGGAAATCGATCCGAAAACGTCGCGCTGGGTGCAACTCAACGTTCTACGTTCACCAGATGCCGAGGAGCAGACCTCAATCACGTTCTACAATTTTGACCGGAAACTGAGCGTCTGGTATCAGACAAAAGGCGTTGTGATCCTCGACGGCACGCGCTCGAGCACCAATCCGAACATCTGGATTCGACCGCCGGAGCGGGCTGAGATGGGGCGGGGTGACGAGCCCCTGAAATTGCGTGTATTTGTTGATCGCAGTGTGGTGGAAGTCTTCGTCAACGAGAAGCTCTACCTCGCCATGCGTGTCTATCCAAACCGCAAAGACAGCGTCGGAGTTTCGCTGCTCGCCCAGGGGCAGGACGCGGTGCTGAAGAAGCTGGATGCCTGGATGATGAACTCGATATGGGATTAAGCCGTGTTGCTACCTCCGCACCTCACTGTCAATGGGCTGCCGTGCACCTCGCTTCGTTTGCATCAGGCCGGGCTGCAGGGAAAGAACCGCAAAACGAAGTAACAGCCTTGGCAAAAAAATGGAATGTGTACGAAGATTTCTTTAAAACGACCAAACATTGCGCCAATCCCTATACCGAGCTTGAGGTGAATGTCGTTTTTTAACAGGGTGACGAGCAATGGATGGACCCTGCTTTCTGGGACAGGAGCAGTCGGTGGACAGTTCGTTTTGAGCCTTCCGTGCACTGATCTTACAAAGATCGTGGCGAATGCACAGTAAGCGTCCGGCGTAGCGCGTAGTGGATCATGGTTGCTGGCCCCACTGGGAGGGAGTAAGGCGGGTGGCCTCGGCCTGACGGTTGGTCATGCCGGGTAGCCGCCGGAGCACATCGTTGAGATAGGCCAGCGGTTCGACGCGGTGGCGTCGGCAGCATTCCAGGATGGTGTAGATCATCGCGCTGCGCTGTCCCGCCTCGGGATGGCCGATGAACAGCCAGTTCTTCGCCCCCAGTTTGGTCGGCCGGATAGCCTGTTCGGTCAGATTGTTGTCGATGCGGGTCTGCCCGTGTTCGACATAGGCACCCAGTTTGTCCCATTGGTTGCGGGCGTAACCCACGGCCTGGGCCATCGCACTCTTGGCCAGATGACGGTCCACGTCCTGATCGAGTGCATCTTTGATCCGGGCGAGCACCGGCGCGCTCTTGGCCTGCCGTAGTGTCACGACTTCCTCGGGTTTTTCCGGTAGCTCGGCTTCGATCGCATAGAGTTCACGGATGAGGATCAAATAATGGCCCGCGCCGGATTCACCGTGCTGGTAAGCTTCGTAAAACTTGCGCCGCGCATGTGCCCAGCAGCCCAGTTGGGTAATGGCGCGCTCCCGGCACACCGCATCGTAGACGGCGTAGCCGTCACTTTGCAGCAGGCCGCTAAAGTCCTGCACGATTTCGCTGGCCGCGGCCTTGCCCCGACCCAGTTGCCAATCAAAGCACACGTCTGCGCCCGGGCGCCCATACACCCAGAGGTATCCCCGGTGGCTTTTGCCCTTACGCTCCGCATCCAGATACCGGATCGGGGTTTCATCTATCTGCAGGTAATCTCCGCCGATAAGACCTTGGCGGATCGAGTGGTAAATCTGCGCCAACCAGTTTTCGACCGCATAGCCAATCCAATCGCACATGCGCTGACGGGGTAGTTTTACCCCGAAGCGTTGTGCGAAGGCTTTTTCCAGTCGGTAAAGGGGTCTATGCCGGGTGCCGGACTATGCCGAGTGCGGGATACTCTCCTATCGGCACAATGGCCTACCTACCCGGCATAGTCTGATCGCGGGTGAAGTCTTGGTCTGGCGAAGCTGAGGCTGATGACTTCAAATAATATTACTCCCCATCGAGGCTTGGAATCCGGGCCTCTTCGTTCGCAAATCGACAGATACCTCAACCTCCTTCGGGATCGCGGATACAAGCGTTACACTACCTACTACGACGAACTGCTGCTGGTTGATCTTGGCCGCTGGCTGGCTCGGCGCGTTATTGGGGTGTGCGATCTCAACGAAGCTGTCGCGACTGAATTTTTGCGCAGTCACATGCGATCCCGACGCACGCGCCGAGTGGCGAAGCGGGCAACACTCCGCAGGTTTTTGGCAATGCTGCGTCAACAGGGAGAAATCCCAGATCAACCGCAGAGTCAGCTCAGCCCGATTGAGGAATTGGTCGATGATTTTGGCCAATATCTGACGACTGAACGTGGCTTCGTTAAAACCACGGTAGCCGGGTACCGGCGGGCAGTGCGGGCCTTTTTAAGGAAGTGCTTTGGATCCGGAGTGATCGAGCTCGAGAAGATCGATGCGCCGCAGATCATCGCGTTCGCCCGTTGGCAAGCGCACCGGCACGTTCCGATAACCACGCAATCGACGCTGTCTGGATTGAGATCATTCCTCCGGTTCCTTTGGGATCGTCGCAGGCTGGATACCGACCTGTCGTCATCGGTGCCCAAAATAGCGATGTGGGCGCTGGCGGGGCTACCCAAGTGTCTGCCTGCAGGCGCGGTTGAAAAAGTGATCGCTTGCAGTAGTGATGTGGGCCCCATCGGCAGCCGTAATCATGCGATCCTGCTCGTGTTTGTCCGACTGGGGCTACGTTCGTGAGAGGTAGCCAACTTGCATCTGGAGGACTGCGACTGGGAACGCGGATTGATCCGCGTGCGCTCCGCCAAGGGAGCGCGATGGGCTACGATGCCGTTGCCGCAGGATGCGGGAAAGGCCCTAGCGATCTATCTGGAGCGAGGTAGGCCAAAGTGCGATAGCCGTCATCTTTTTATCCGCCGCGCCGCGCCGCTGATCGGGATGACAAGGATGGGAATGGCGCATGTCGCACGCAGGGCGATGATCCGAGCCGGGATTACGGGAGTGCGTCTTGGCCCCAATAGTGTCCCACTTTCGGGGGTGATCGTTGTTCCAAGTGGATGATTCCCAGTAATTCCGGAAGCAAACGGGTTGCTCACGATTTGAACGCAAAGTCGGGTATCTCGGGTCTGACCGGTGATGAACACTGGCCAGACGGTTTTTACTCAGGTGATTGCGCGCATTCCTCATTGGGAGTTTCGGCGTGCATATAATGCCTGCGATGTGACGATGCCGCGTCGTAACGCGCTTTCGGCTTGGGATCATTTTTTGGCGCTGTGTTTTGCGCAGATGACCTTGCGCAGAAGTCTGCGAGACATTGAAGCGTGTCTGCGCGCCCAGCGCGGATTGGCCTACCACATGGGGTTCCGCTCGGCGGTTACTCGCAGCAGTCTGGCGCGCGCCAACGAGCAACGAGCTTGGCAACCGTGGGCGCACTTGGCGGGCAAGCTCATCACCAAGGCCCGCTCGCTCTATCAAGACGAACCTCGCGCCATCGACTGGGACTTGCCCGTGATCGCGGTGGACTCTTCGCTGATCGACCTGAGTCTCGCCCTGTGCCCATGGGCCAACTACACCGGCAACAAGGCGGCGCTCAAACTGCACGCCGGATTGGATTTGCAGGGCCCCATTCCCGCTTTCGTCAACGTAACCTCCGCGACTGACAGCGATATGGGATACTTGGATACCATGCCGATCGAGCCCGGCACACTCTATGTCATGGATCGCGGATACATCGACTTTCGTCGGCTGCGGCGCTTGGCCGACCACGGCGCGTTCTTCGTCATCCGCGCACGACCCGACGTGCGTTTCTACGTCGCCACTTCGCGACCGGTTGATCGCACCGCCTCGCTGCGATCTGATCAAACCATCCGCTTCAACGGGACCGATGTGCCCAAACACTGGCCCGGTGACATTCGCAGGGTGAGCATCTTTGATCCCGAGCATCGCCGCAGACTGGTATTCTGGACCAACCTCTGGGAGGCACCCGCAGCGGTGATCGCCGAGACTTATCGGCAACGCTGGCAAATCGAGTTGTTCTTCCGGTGGCTCAAACACGGACTGTGTATTGAGACCTTCTACGGCACCACGCAAACCGCGGTGCGTCTCCAATTGTGGGCCTCGGTTTGTGTATATCTGGCGATGGCCATCACTCGAAAACAACTCGGTATTGATACAAATCTGACGACCTTTGTCCAAGTTCTCTCGCTGCACGCACTTTCCAAAGTTCCTATCCATGAACTATTTGAAAATTATAATACAAGAACGCTGGGTGAGTCGAAACCCAAGCAATTGCTGTTCAACGATTTAAACTGAGACGCTATTGGTCTTGGCCCCCACACGTTACGGCACACCCTAGCGACTGATCTCTTGCGCAGCGGAGCGACCTTGCACGACGTCGGGGAGGTCCTGCGCCACCGTGACCTCAGCACCACGGCAATTTACGCGAAGGTTGATTTAACGACGCTCAAATCATTGGCCGTGGCGTGGCCGGGAGGTGCGTCATGATCCCGAGTTGGAGAGATGTTCAGCGTTATCTGACGCTTCGCCGCCGACTCGGCTTCAAGCTCAAGGTAGACGAACGACATTTACGAAGTTTTGTAGCGTTCCTGTCGGAGCGAAAAGCGAATCGGATCACCCCGAAGCTCGTCCTCAATTTTGCGACGCAACACCGTCATCTCAGCCGAGGTGCGTGGGTGCAAAGGTTCAGTGCCGTGCGGGCGTTTGCCCAACACTGGCACGGTTTTGACCGAGAGACCGAGGTGCCTCCCGCCGGTCTGCTGCGGTGCCCAAGCAAACGGGCGCGGCCTCGAATTTGCTCGCAACCAGAGATTGTGCGGCTGCTGAGCATCGCCCGGGGTGGGCGGCCGTCACGGACCCATGGGCTGAAACCGGCAACGACGTATACCCTGCTTGGATTGTTGGTAGTTACCGGTTTGCGCATCGGCGAGGCGCTGCGTCTGCAATCGATCGACATCGATGGGAAGGAGGGTCTGCTCCGAATAAAGGATACGAAGTTTGGCAAGTCTCGGTTGGTGCCCTTGCACTGCTCAACCCTGAGGCGGTTAAAGCGATACGCGCGCCAGCGAGACGACTACTTGAAAAAGACCGGGCGACAAAGCGGTTCGACCTTCTTTGTCACCAATCGTGGCACGCCGATGGGCGACAGTAATATGCGGGCTTCGTTTCGGGATTTGGTGCGCAAGGCTGGACTACTCGCCGACGGTCGACCCGCCCCTCGGCTGCATGACCTGAGGCACCGCTTTGCGGTCGAAACGCTACGCCGCTGGTATCTGTCGGGCGAGAATGTGGAACAGCGTCTACCTGCGCTCTCGACGTATCTCGGTCACGTCAATGTCGAAGCCACTTATTGGTACCTGAGTTGCACTCCGGAACTGAGGGCGGCCGTGGCCGCGCGCGTGGAAGCTCGCTGGAAAGGAGTTGGCCCATGAAACCAGCGAATCTTGCACCCCTGCTGGAAGGTTTTTTCTCCACGCGGTTGATAGCCCAGTCAGATGTGAGTCCTAACACGATCGCGTCTTACCGCGACTGCTTCCGTTTGCTACTGCACTTCACGCAAGTCAGGCTCGGGCATGCCCCATTCACCCTGACACTGGCGCATCTCGATGCGTCCGTGATCAGCGCCTTCTTACAAGACCTTGAAATTAAGCGTTCCTGCTCAGCTCGAACCCGGAACCTACGACTGACAGCGATCCGTTCGTTCTTTCGGTATGCGGCGCTGGAAGCACCCGAGCACGCCGAACTCGTGCAGCGCGTGCTCGCGATTCCCCCGAAACGGCACTGCAAGAAGGTGGTTGGCTTCCTCACTCGCTCTGAAGTTGAGGCAATATTGTCGGCCATCGGCCGTTCTTCGTGGATCGGTCAGCGCGACTACGCACTTTTGCTGACGATGGTGCAGACCGGGCTTCGCTTGGCGGAGGTAACGAGTCTAACCGACGCCGATGTGCAACTCGGGAGCGGGCCTCACATCCGATGTATCGGCAAAGGAAGAAAGGAGCGTTGCACGCCTTTGACTAAGTCAGCGGCATCGGTGCTGCGGTCATGGATGGCACGACGTGGAGACCGCATCCTGCGCGTGTTCCCCGCCATGCGCGGTGACCGTTTAAGCCATGACGCTGTTCAAGATCTGGTGGCGAAATACGCCGTGGCGGCAGCCACGGCCTGCCCCTCGCTGGCCGGTCGGCGAGTCACTCCACATATGCTACGTCACACCGCCGCGATGGAACTCCTGCAGGCCGGCATCGATCGATCATTGATCGCCATCTGGCTCGGGCACGAATCGATCGAGACGACTCAAGTGTATCTGGATGCAAACCTTGCGATGAAGGAAGAAATCCTCGAACGCATGAATCCAACAAGAGGCGTTACGAATCGATTCCGGCCCGGAGACAGGCTTCTGGCCTACCTTCAAAGCCTGTAGTCCTCGCAGACTATGCCGGGTGCAAAAACGGTTGCTCAAAGGATAGAGCATCCCGCACTCGGCATAGTCCGGCACCCGGCATAGACCGCTTTATGCCGCTCCCGGCATAAAGCGGCAAATGATCCACGTATTTGGCCACGATCAAGTGGGCGATCAGACCGGCGGCGGGTAGCCCTCCAGGCACCACCCGTGCGGGCAAAGCAGCGACGAAGGGCACCGCATCCGGTTGGCCCCGGCGTTTGTATTTCGGGCGCACGATGCGCCGCTTGATAAATTTCATCGGCACAACATCGAGTTCCTCGGTGACCTCTTCGCCGATACGCTCGTAGTTCTCTGGAGCCGCCTGCACCTCCGCGGGGATTATTTCTTCGGTCACTACTTCCAGGTCCTCGGGTAGCCGCGCCAAGGGCTCCTCGGTCCGGGGCTTGCGCCGGTGGTAGCTGATGACTTCGCCGGGCACTTGCTCCTGTTCGCTCGCTTCCTTTTGCAGCTCGGCCAAGGCCAGCTGTAATTGCGCGTCGCTGATCTGTTCGCTGCGCGCTGCCCCGAAGATCTTGCGCTTGAGCGCTTCCAGCTGGCGCTTCAGGTAGGTGATCTCCTGCTCGGCCTCACGTAAATTGCTTCCAAGCTGTTGGTTTTCCTCCTGCAATCGGGCTTGTTCCATCAACGTAAGCACTATATGGATACGTTGAATGAATCCGGTTCAATGGCCAGATAAAGTTTGCCTCCAGCGCATCTTTTTCACGTCCCCACCGATCAATAAACACGCCAGCTCATCACTGGTGAGCCGCTGGCGTCCCGCCGGGCTTTCCGGCCACGCGAAGCTGCCGTGATGTAGCCGGACCGTCCCGCACCACACGCCGGTTTTGTCCACCGAGAGAAACTTCAACAACGCACGCGTCCGGTTCGAAAACACGTACAGCACTTCACTCTCGGTTTTGCCCACCAGCGCTCGCAGCCCGTCTGCTCCCTTGCGCAAATCTACTACGCCGCCGTACACGAAACATCTCCTGCCTTCCAATTTTGCCATCCCCAGAGCATAGCGCCCAGACGGGTTTTTCGCCATACGTGCTACGACGGACGCTTACAATGCACACAACTCTTGCATTGCAGTATTCGGGGCATACTGCCCTAGACACTACGCGTTTGCTCATTTCCGCTTTGCTTTGTCGGCTACGCCCCCCGCCATTGTCTATAAAGCGAAAGATCACCTAAATCTGATTTTTCCGGGCGCGAAAGCGGGCGAAAAGACCGGGCAATAGCACCGGACAACACCCCAATGATAAACCTGTAGGGTATGGGTCGACGCATCCGCCGCCGCAGAGGCATTGGCGAGACGAGGGCTGTGGACGACGCGGCCTGTCCGTCACTACATTTGGATAGGGGCTAGTCGGTTAGGAAGGTGACTTCTTTGGAGGTTAAGCGGAGGGTTTTGGGGAAGGTTTGCGGGGCGGTGCGGAAGACCAGAGTATTGGGGCCTGCCTCGGCATTTAGGGTGAAAGTTTCGCCGATTTCTACCAGATTGCCGTTGAGCCAGGTTTGGGTGAATCGGGAATCTTGAGTGAACGTTACTGGGCCGGCTGCAGGGG